>Ga0206878_10299_pt1 | contig 18702 bp, 15 predicted proteins | sample Alteio_BWOrgCont_8_FD_152621 | JGI IMG/M metagenome (GOLD analysis project Ga0206878, IMG submission 152621) | Enriched cells from forest soil in Barre Woods Harvard Forest LTER site, Petersham, Massachusetts, United States -... | ecosystem: Environmental > Terrestrial > Soil > Temperate forest >... | reverse complement strand
GCGTGTATCATCCGGATTACCAACACCTGCAAAGTTGGTCGCCATGCGTGAGGGATCACCCAGTGAGCCTGCATAACGCATAGCATCATCGGGGGAGAATTGCCTGGCACTCACAGTTGCCATTTCGTTAAGAGAAGTGTTTTTGTCCCTGCTTGCATGCACCACTACTTCTTGCAGTGAGTCAACAGATTCTTCCAGGCTGGCATTGGCAATACCTTCTTTACCGGCATCTAATATCAGGTTTAGCACAAAGGGTTTATATCCCATGAATGTAAATTGCACATTCACACGTCCTATTGGAATATGGTGTAAGGAGTATCTTCCGTTAGCATCGGTAGTGGTTCCATTCAGGCTATCACTGTTAAGCAGTATAACAGTAACACCCGGCAAAGGGGACTCTGATTCTTTATCAATCACCACCCCGTGTATGCTCTGCATAGGCTTTTGAGCATAGCAGAACACATGATAGAGCAAGAATAAAAGGAGTAGGCAAGGGGCTTTTTTCATGAATGGGAATGACGCGAAAATAAGGTAATTATAAATGCTGTAAGACAGAGTTTTATAGGTCTATAGGGTTTACTAATAGAGTATTCAAATAAATATAACTTTGTCTTGTTATGAATATAGCACAAGAGTTTTCTGTTTTGTTTTCCATTCACGGGCTGGTGGCCTTGTTCGTACTCTCTATATTGGAGCTTGTATTGGGTATCGATAACATCATTTTCATCTCTCTTGTAATTATAAAGCTACCCGAAGAGAAAAGATTATCTGCCCGTATTATAGGACTGTCTCTGGCGCTCATTATGCGCATCTCTATGCTTTTTGCTATAGTATGGGCATCCAGAATAACAGATACGGTATTTTGTGTTTCAGGATTTAATGTAAGTGTTCGAGATATTCTCTTTTTTATTGGTGGTGCCTACCTGTTATGGAACACAGCATTGGAGCTAAAGAAGCATATTCAAGCTGAGCACGAAAAGGCAGATGTAAATATAAAGGCTATATCATACGGCAGCATTATTCTGCAAATCGTTTTAGTAGATATGCTCTTTTCCTTCGATTCTATTTTCACTGCTATAGGACTCATACAAAATCTCGTCATTATGGCTGCAGCAGTTACTTGCGGAATGGTATTTATGATTTGGGCAGCTGGTAAGACCAGCGAATTCATCAATCGTCATCCTACAATTAAAACCCTTGCTCTTTGCTTTATTATGATAGTGGGCTTACTTTTGTTATGCGATGCGACTCACTATAATATACCTAAAGGATATTTTTATGCCGCTCTGGGCTTTGCTTTGGTGGTGGAGTTGCTGAATATGAGGATGGGGAAAAGAAGTGGTCAGTCGTAAGTGGTCAGTTGTCAGAAAAGGCATTTAACCGCAAAGTCTGCAAAGAAACAGCCACGCAAAGGGCGCAAAGCTTCTCCTCAATATTTAAACAGAATTCTCCGAGGAACTCTGTATTCTGATTTCTCTGCAATTTCTGCGTGAAGCCTTTGTCTTTACTTCGAAAATCTAAATCCTTTGATCTTATTTTTCAAAAGGCGCTCCCACAAAATCTTTTCCGCGTCAGTCATCTGATTTCTCAATGTTTCTGCTCTTTTGAGAATCTCTGATGATGCATTATAATAGAAAGGAAATTCTATAGGTTTCATGCATCAAAGATAAATGGATTGAAATAGGGAATAATGCGATGACTGATAATGATACGCCTTCTCCAAATGGAGAAGGAAGGAATGAGGCTGAAATAGCACAAAAAAATAACCCCTGACGGTTAGGTCAGGGGCCTTCAACACATGACAGCAAAAGTTCAATTTTGCTATCCCAAATAGGCCTTTAAGAGCTTACTACGGGAAGTATGGCGTAGCCTTCTGATGGCTTTTTCCTTTATCTGCCTTACCCTTTCGCGGGTTAAGTCGAATTTTGCACCAATTTCTTCTAAGGTAAGTGGATGGGGTACATCCAGTCCAAAGAATAGTTTAATTACTTCTTTCTCTCTTTCGCTGAGGGTGGAAAGGGAGCGCTCTATTTCTCTTTTCAGCGATTCCTTGATGAGCATACTGTCTGCTCTTGGAGAATCGTGGTTTACAAGCACATCCAGCAGGCTGTTATTATCGTCTCCGTTGGCAAAAGGTGCATCTACAGATACGTGCTTGCCCGAAAGCTGCATGGTATCTTTCACCTTATCCATAGGTAGGTCGAGAATTTCAGAAAGCTCCTCTGGTAGAGGTTCTCTTTCGTATTCCTGCTCGAGGCGTGAAAATGTTTTGTTCAGTTTATTTAAAGAGCCAACCTGGTTAAGAGGAAGGCGCACTATCCTTGATTGTTCTGCCAAAGCCTGTAATATAGACTGGCGAATCCACCACACAGCATAAGAGATGAACTTAAAACCTCTGGTAGGGTCAAAACGCTTGGCAGCCTTAATAAGACCAAGGTTACCTTCATTAATAAGGTCAGGTAGGCTAAGTCCTTGGTTTTGATATTGTTTGGCAACAGAAACCACGAAACGCAGGTTGGCCCTGGTGAGCTTTTCCAGCGATCTTTCGTCTCCGTCTTGTATTTTTTTAGCTAAAATTACCTCTTCTTCAGCAGTGATAAGCTCTTCGCGGCCAATCTCTTGCAGATATTTATCCAGGGAAGCACTCTCCCTATTAGTAATCGATTTCGTTATTTTAAGCTGTCTCATCTATGGAAATTGGATTTTAATAGAGTAGAAGGGCATTTTTTGAGTTGTGCAAAGGTAGGAAGAAAAATATTAAAAAGAATAGCTTTTGGCCTAAAAAATTTATAACCCGCGTCCCTATTATATTCCAAAGGCATAATATGCTTTCATCCCGTTAGGATAAACACCCTCCAGCAATACTCCGCCACCTGACTTATTATCCAATATTTTTTGGATGTCGTCAGCCGATGTAATATCCTGGTGGTCCAGTTTGGTGATAATAAAACCCTTTTCTACACCAATAGCACTCAGTTTTCCATTTCCGATCGAAGCCACCTTTACGCCACTTTTTAAATGCAGCCTTTCTTTTTCCGAACCGGAAATGGGGGTAAAGGATGCCCCCAATTGGTTAATGGTTGCAGCGGCAGGCGCTTCATCGGGTTTCTCCATAGATGTGTTGCCATCAATGTTACGCAGCAATACAGGTATTTCCATGGTGCTGTTATTCCGGTTAATGGTAATATTCACCTTATCGCCAGGCCTGTAATTGCCCACTTGTTCTTCCAGGCTTGAAACATCGTTTACAGGCTTGTCTCCTACTTTTACTATCACATCACCAGATTTAATACCTGCGCTTTCAGCAGCGCCATTAGGTAACACATCTTTAACGTATACACCTTCAGTACTGTTTAGTCCGGCGTTTTTAGCAATATCAGCATCTACCGTTTGTATGCTTGCTCCTATAAAGGCCCTTTGCACCTTTCCGTACTGAAGCATATCTGCCACTACTTTTCTTACCAGGTTAACAGGTATGGCAAAAGAATAACCGGTATAAGAACCTGTGGTTGAAGCTATAGCTGAATTGATACCTATCAGGTCTCCATCAGTATTGACCAATGCGCCTCCGCTATTACCCGGATTAACGGCAGCATCAGTTTGTATATAAGATTCAATCGGATATAGCTTTTGGTCAGGATCATTAGGCAATATATCAATGTTCCTGCCCTTAGCGCTGATAATGCCGGCTGTAACAGTAGAAGTAAGGTTATAAGGATTACCTACTGCGAGCACCCATTGCCCCACCAAAGCATTGTCAGAATTGCCATATTCCATAAAAGGAAGGTTTTCTGCTTTTATTTTTAGCAATGCCAGGTCTGTAGCGGGGTCTTTACCCACTACCTTGGCTGTATATGTTTGTCTGTCAGCAAGGGTAACTTCAATCTTACCGCCTTCATCCACCACATGGTTATTGGTTACAATATACCCATCAGCAGAAACAATAACACCGGAACCGCTTACCATACCTTCTACATGATTACGGTGTGCGTTTCCATAAAAATAATCCCACATGGAGTTATAGGTTGGCTGGCCTTCCATTTCTACCTTGGCTTCTATATGAACCACTGCAGGTACTGATTTTTGTGCCGCTGAAACAAAATTTACGTTTGTCTCAGGCATATTGGACGAGAGTCCAACAAATTTTACAGGCAAAGAATTACGCAAATGCGCTTCTTCCGCCCATTGGTTTTGTTTACCTTCGTAAAAATGATTTATAGAGATAGCAGCAATGCCCCCCAAAAGGGCAATAGAAAACACGGATATAAATTTTTTCAGTCCTTTCATAATTCAATGGTTTTAAAAGTTTACAATGCAAATATCTGCACAACGCCCGTAAACATTGATTTTTTTAACAATAATTAACAGCGAATAGTTTACTAAATTTGCACCCGCATTTAGAAAGTATGCAACGCAATTTAAAAGATAAAATAAAGTTCTTTTCATTCGGATTAACTGCCGGGTTAACTATTGGTGTGGTGTTTGCCGTGGCTATTAAGGCTGTGTTGGGACACTTTAACGATCTTAATTTAGGTATTCTAAAGTTGGGTTCTAAACAATATGAGATATCTCAACGCCTGGATAGCATAGAAGGAAAAATATCCAATCAGGATAAAAAAACTGTTGTTATTCCATCCATAAAAGAAAATACAAAAAGCCCGGAGCAATCTGCTGCGGTTAAGAATGCGGGTGTTGATACATTAAAGCGCAGTGTGGATAACAGAGATACTATGGCCGTAGCGCAAAGTAATGATGATAGTAACAGCAACGTAGTAGTTATGACTAACGAACTGGTAAGCGTTGCCAATATACCTGTTACCGATCTCGATTCTACAGTATCAAAAAGAAGTAAGTCTGTTGGCCGATCAGATTCTATGATCGCATCTATGAATGAGATGACCCAGGATATTTATCCTGTTGATTACCGCGTAGAGTTCTGGCAATCTCCTCTTAACTTTAAAGGATATAAAATGAGTTTGGGTAAGATCATTCTTTACGGAGTGAATTCAAATATTCCTTTCAGACTTATTAAGTGGGATGAAGTGTATTACCTTGTTTCTAATGAGGATGCATATGTAGTAAATTATACAGATGATGCTAAGCCATTCGATAGGGTGACTGATAGAAATATACTTAAAAAGTTCAGCCTGTGAAGATCAGTTTTTATAAATACGAGGGCACGGGAAATGATTTCATTATCATTGATAACCGTGAACGCCCCCGCCCCCCTAAAGGGGCTACTAAAGTCAAAGCCCCTTCAGGGGTTTGGGGCAAACTAGACCCTAAGAATTATAAGCTTTGGAAGAAATTATGTGACCGACGCTTTGGCATTGGTGCAGATGGACTAATGCTTTTACAAAATAAGAAAGGATACGATTTTGAAATGTATTATGTGAATGCCGACGGTAAACCTACTTCCATGTGTGGTAATGGAGGAAGATGTATTACTCACTTTGCAAAAAGTATAGGAGCCATAAAAGGAAATAAAGTCCGCTTTCTGTCTATTGACGGCCCGCACGAGGCTACTATAAATGGAGATATTGTGAAGTTAAAAATGAAAGATGTGGATGAGGTAAAGGTTGAGACTGAGGTTAAGAAGTTGGGAAATGGAAAGGATAGTGCAGAACACTATATTGTCGATACAGGTTCTCCTCATTACGTAAGCTTTGTAAAAGATGTTATGAAGACTGATGTTTACGAAGAGGGCAAAAGCATTCGTAACAGTGTAGCATTTAAAAAGGAAGGCATCAACGTAAACTTTGTGCAGTTTTCCAAAACACCGGTCTTAAGAACCTACGAGAGGGGAGTAGAGGATGAAACCCTCTCTTGCGGAACGGGCACTGTTGCTGCTGCATTGGTGCTTGCTGCAAAAGGAAAGGCTACAGCAAAAGATCATTGCGATATCAAGACCATGGGTGGAAATTTAAGAGTGTGGTTTACGAAAAATAGTGGTCAGAAGTCAGAAGTCAGAAGTCAGAATAAAGTAAGGTTTAAGGATGTTTATTTAGAAGGGCCTGCAACGTTTGTATTTAAAGGAGAAGTGGAAGCATGATATTCGAGGAAAATAATAAAGAATATTTTTTGCAGACAAGCCCACTTTCCTCACCTGAAGAGCTTCGAAAAGGCTTGTGGCTGGTAATGGCAGGAATAGATTCTATTCCTCCTCACATTGCTTTAATTAGTGAGGGTAAATACTTTTCCGTTTCAGCTAAAAAGGTCGAAGTAGCTGCACCCATTGAAAATTTTCTGAAAGCAATAAGTCGTAAAACAGTTCCAACCTTGTTTATTAATATTCACGAAAAGTCTCCCCTCAAGGGGAGATTTAGAGGGGCAGGAGAGGCTTTTTCTTACCCCACCCTCGGCAACGGCCCTCATTCATGCCTCTGGCCCGTACGCGATTTCTTTGCTCAGACTTTTTCTGAAAACTTTAGCAAAACAGAATTTGTATTCGAATTGCTTGCTATGGCTAAAAAGGACAACTTAATTTTAGAGTGCAAATCATTATTTATTCCCTCCGGAAGTAATAACCCTATACTTACTCAAGGAGAGGGCAGAGTGAGGCTAATGAAGTATACCAAAGATCAAATTCGTGAAAAGATAAATTCTATTCTGAAAGTAAATGAATAGAAAGGGAGGGGCTGTTATTATTCGAAATCTATTTGTTGTTCTTTTATTGGGAGTGGTTATTTTTTCTGCTACCTATTGCCGTCAGCCCCTTTCACCCAAAGAGGCTTTTCTTAAAACCCTTGATACTGCAAAACATTATCTAAACATAAACGACACAGTAAAGTATGTGGGCATGCATACTTGCATGCTGTGCCACCAGGGCATACATGATTCTTTTGTGCATACCGGCATGGGAGAATCTTTTGATGTGGCAAGCAAAAAGAAAAGCTCTGCTCGCTTTGGTCCGCATGAAATTGTATACGACAAAGCCAAAGACTTTTACTACCATCCCTTTTGGAAAAATGACAGTCTGTATGTTTATGAATACCGCTTACAGGGCCGTGATACTATATACAGGCATGAACAGAAGATAAGCTATATCATAGGGTCTGGTCAACATACCAATTCACACATGTATAGTGTTAACGGTTATTTATACCAGGCGCCCATTACTTTCTATACTCAAAAAGAAGAATGGGATCTGGCTCCAGGATTTTCAGATGGATTTAATTCAAGATTTACTCGTGAGGTAGGTTTGGAATGTATGAGCTGTCACAATTCCTACCCGGGTTTTGTAAAAGGTTCCACCAATAAATTTACAGAACTACCCAGTGGCATTGCCTGCGAACGCTGCCATGGTGCAGGCGAAATGCATGTTAAGGCTATTCAACTAGGTCATATAGTAGATACTACCAAAGCTATTGATTACACAATTGTGAATCCCGCCAAGCTGCCGGTTGACCTGCAAGTAGATGTCTGCCAGCGTTGCCACCTTCAAGGTAATGCAGTGCTAAAGCCCGGCAAATCGTTTTATGATTTCAGGCCGGGTATGCACCTTTCAGATATAGAAGATGTATTTATGCCCAAGTACGAAGGCATGCAGGATGAGTTTATTATGGCATCGCATATTGCTCGCCTAAAAATGAGCAAGTGTTTTATTAATAGTGTAGACAAGTCTCCCCTCAAGGGGAGATTTAGAGGGGCAGGGGCAGATTCTTTGAAGCCTTATTTGAGTTCTCTCACCTGCGTTACCTGTCATAACCCACACATAGATGTCAGATCAGTGGGCGATAATGCATTCAACTCTATTTGTCAAAACTGCCACGGCAAAAAAGTGACACAGGTTTGTACTGAGAATATGGATGTAAGAAACAAAGTAGGTGATAATTGTGTAAGCTGCCATATGCCAAAAGGTAATACATTGGATATACCTCACGTAATTACTACGGACCATTACATACGAATACCAATGCCAGAAAGAGAAACAGAAAGAGTGCGCAAATTCATTACCCTGTACGATGTTAATAATCCTAATCCCTCCTCAGAGGCTAGGGGAAGAGCTTTCATACAACAGTTCGCACACTTTCAGTCTGATTTTCCTGCCTTGTTAGATTCTGCTAAGCACTATTTCCCTGACTCATCGCCTGAAGAAGTAAAAAGGAATTTCTCCGATCTTGTCTCCATCTGTTTTTATAAGGATGACTATGCAGAAATAATCAGGTATGTGGATATAGTCCAACAAAAAAATCTCCTATCCAATATCCTTGTGCATAGAGATTATGAAAACGCAGATGCATGGACAGCTTACCGCGTCGGTGAAGCCTATTTCCAAAGAGGAGAAAACATAAGCGCTAACATGTTTTATAAAAAGGCTACTGAGCTTGCGCCCTTTGTTCTGGAGTTTCAAAACAAATTGGGTACTACAGAGGTATTGTTAAACCAGTTAGCAGAAGCAAACAAGACTTACAATTATATACTAAGTGAAAACCCTCAGTTTATTCCGGCGCTCACTAACCTGGGGTATATTTATTTAATGAGCGGTGACCCTGCCCATGCTAAGGAATATTACGACAAGGCCCTTGCTTTAGATCCGGATGATAAACAAGCCTTACTTAATACAGCAGGCTGGTATATATTCAATAAAAACTATAAACAGGCTAAGGTATATTTAGCAATGGTGCTTAAGAAGTATCCTGATGACTTACAGGCTAAGTCTACTATGGATAAGTTGAGGGGGATTTAAATGTTTAATGGTGTCAAGTAGTGAATGTTATTCAAAATTCATAACCCAAAATTCACCATTATTTCAAGTACTTCCAGTTCCTAATCTTTCCTTCTTCCATCCATTCTATAGCTAATGCAAGGCGGCTATCGCGGGTAGTCTCGGTCTTTGCTTCAGTCAACCACGTTACATATTCCTTTTGGTTGCTGTAGCTAAAGTTCTCAAATGTTTTTTTTGCTTTAGTGTTCTTGGATAAGGCTTTCTTTAAGTAATCGGGCACCACCAATTCTTTTTTGTCACTTGCCCTGGCAGGTTTTTTCGGCACAGTAACTCCTGCCTCATTCAGTTTTAAGGCTTCTTTTATATACTCTATTAGTATCTTATCCGAAGGCAAGTCTTTCAGACTCTTTAATCTTCCCATGCCTCCTTCAGCATCTCGGGCTCCAAATATCTTATGCGGGTCTTTCATAATAGATTGCTTCCAGAACATAAATACACAATGCTGCTTAAAGCCTGCCATACTGCAAAGCATACCATTATAGTCAAAGTGGGGAAAGCTCCACTTCATGGTTTCTTCAATATCCGGGACTGCTTTATGAACTACTTCCTTAATATGTTTAAGAATAGGTTGTGCAAAAGGCTGTGCCTTTGCTATATATGCATCAATGCGTTTGTCTGTGCTCATATTTATAGATTCTGAATGATAAATATAATACAAAGAGACTGAGGTTAAGACATAGGTTGAGCCAAACCGTCGAAGCACCTTTAGGGGTTTGGGGCAAAAAAGGCTTCACCGCAAAGTTCGCAAAGCAATTCCAAGCCCCTTTGAATTACTTCGTTATTCATTATTCCTTGTTCAATATTCATTATTTGGCCTCCCCGGTGGGGTAGGCAGGTCGTTTATTTTCCTATTTTTGTCGGGCTTTAAAACCATCTGTAATTATCATGACAAAACTGGATATACTTGCTTTCGGCGCTCACCCCGATGATATTGAGCTGGCCTGTGCAGGTACACTTATCAAGGCAGTTAAAGCAGGTAAAAAGGTTGGAGTCGTAGATCTAACGGAAGGCCAATTGGGTACGAGAGGCAGCAACGAATTACGCTTGAAGGAAGCCACTAATTCTGCCAAGATAATGGGTCTGTCCGTTAGAGATAACCTGGGCATGATGGATGGCTTTTTTAAGGAGAACGATGCCAACCAAATGCTCATCATAGAAAAGATAAGAGAATACAAGCCAGATCTGGTGCTTTGCAATCCTCCTTACGACAGACACCCCGACCATGGCCGCGCATCTAAGATGGTGAGCGAAGCCTGTTTTTATGCGGGACTTAAAAATATATCAAGCGAATACGAAGGCAAGAAGCAAGAGGCATTCCGTCCTGCCCGTATATTTTATTACATGCAGCATTTTAGTTTAGATCCTTCTTTTTTGGTAGATATAAGTGATGAGATAGAAAAGAAGATGGAAGCTATTATGGCCTTCTCTTCCCAGTTCTACGATCCTAATTCCAAAGAACCTGAAACCGTATTGAGCAAGCCTGAGTTCCTTACGCATATCCGCGAAAGATGCGCCACATGGGGATATACCATGGGTGTTAAGTATGCAGAGGGCTTTATGGCACAAAAAAGAATTTTTGGTGTGAACAGTATATTCGATATAAAAGTATGAGAGAAACAGCGTTAACATCCAGGCACAAAGCACTGGGAGCAAAGATGGTAGAGTTTGCAGGATACAATATGCCTGTATCGTATTCGGGTTTGAATGATGAGCACGTTACTGTGCGGACTAAGCTTGGAATATTTGATGTATCGCACATGGGCGAGTTTTTTATAAAGGGTCCCGGCGCTCTCGACCTGATACAAGGTGTTACCAGCAACGATGCTTCGGTATTGGTTCCTGGCAAAGCACAGTATTCTTGCCTGCCTAACGATAAGGGTGGAATAGTGGATGATCTGTTGGTGTACTGCATGGGTAAGGATAATTACATGCTTGTGGTGAATGCCTCTAATATTGAAAAGGACTGGAACTGGATCTCGTCACACAATAAGACTGGGGTGGATATGAAGAATGCATCAGACGAATATTCTCTCATGGCTATTCAAGGTCCCAGGGCTGTAAGTGTGCTTGCCAAGCTAACACCAGTCGATCTCACTGCAATACCTTACTATAGCTTTGCAGTGGGTAAGTTTTGTGGATTTGATGATGTGATAATTTCCAATACGGGTTACACCGGTGCAGGTGGTTTTGAAATATATTGCAAGAACGAACAAGCCGGAAAGATATGGGATTCTATATTGGAAGCCGGAAAGGATGAAGGAATCAAGCCCATCGGTCTTGGCGCTCGCGATACCCTTCGTTTAGAAATGGCTTTCTGTTTATATGGTAATGATATCGATGATACAACATCACCTATCGAAGCTGGCCTTGGCTGGATAACTAAGTTCACCAAAGACTTCACCAATTCTGCTAAACTTAAAGAACAAAAAGAAAAAGGCGTAAGCCGTAAGCTGGTTGGCTTTACCATGGTAGATAGAGGCATACCCCGTCACGGTTATGAAATTACTGATGTAGGCGGCAACAATGTGGGTGTGGTTACTTCTGGAACCCAGTCTCCTTCTTTGCAAAAGGCGATTGGCTTGGGTTATGTTAAAACAGAACTTGCCAAGCCGGGCAATGAAATATTTATCAAGATAAGAGAAAACCTCCTAAGGGCTACGGTAGTTAAAATACCGTTTTTCAAAGCGGAATAACGAAAGGTTTATGAAGAACACGATAGAGGTTTGCTTTACACCGCATGCTTTCCCGCTTCTTCCTCACGAGGACAGATTGGTTGTAGTAATTGACGTGTTACGCGCTACATCCTGCATGTGTACTGCTCTTCATCATGGTATAGATAAAATTTTACCCGTTGCTTCTATTGCAGAAGCTAGAGATTTTCAGTCCAAAGGATTTTTAGTTGCTGCAGAGCGTTCTGCACAAAAGGTAGATGGTTTCGATCTGGGTAATTCTCCTTTCGAGTATATGAAACCCGAACTTAAAGGAAAGGTAGTTGTATTTACTACTACTAACGGAACCCAGGCTATACGCGTTGCACGCAATGCTTATAAAATAGCGATCGGCTCTTTTTTAAATCTGAGCTTGTTAAGCGATTGGCTTTCTAAACAGAACAGGGATATAATACTACTGTGTGCAGGGTGGAAGGATTTTTTTAACCTGGAAGATACCCTTTGTGCCGGTGCTATAGCAACTAAGCTGGATGCTACGGATAAGTTCGAAACCATTCATGACTCTACTCTTGCTGCTAAATACCTTTACGAAAAGGCGGAAGGGGATCTTTATAAATTCATGGAGAATTCCTCTCACTTTAACCGCCTTTCCAAGCTTAATCTGTATGAGGATATGAAGTACTGCCTCACTCCCGATACAGCTCCCGTTGTGCCTGTGATGGAGGGTAATTATCTTGTACACAACGGGCATAAATGAGGCGTTACAAAATATACGCGCTACTCTTTTTAATTTCCCTGTTTTCTTTTATTGTTTTCTCTCCTGATGCATTTTCCTGGGGAAGCTATGCTCACAGGCAAATTAACAAAGAGGCTGTATATGCTCTGCCACCGCCGCTTTATACCTTTTATAAAAAGAACATAGAATATTTGGGTGATCATGCCAGTGATCCTGATAACCGCAAGCATTACGATTCATCAGAAGGACAAAGACATTACATAGATGTAGATCATTATGGCTTGAAAGCATATGATGAATTGCCTCGTTACTGGAAAGCCGCTACAGAAAAGTATTCCAAAGAAGAATTGCAGAAGTACGGCACATTGCCCTGGGAGGTGATGTATTGGGAGGAAAAACTCACCAATGCTTTTAAGGATAAAGATGTTAAGACCATTCTGAAAGCATCTGCATACATTGGCCATTATATTGGGGATGCCCATGTTCCATTGCATACAGTTACTAATTACGACGGACAGATGACTGGTCAGTTAGGAATTCATGCCTTGTGGGAATCTGATATACCTGAAATGTATGGAGATAAATATGGTTTTTCTTTGGGTAAAGTGAGCTACATCAAAGATCCCGAAACAAAAATATTTGAGATAATCCAACAGAGCTATTATTTATCCGATAGGGTATTTGTGGCGCAAAAAATAGTCGAAAAGCAATTTCCTGGAGATAAAAAGTACATTAATCCGAATGCAGAAAGAAGAAAATACCTACCCGAATATGTTGCCGCTTATAATAAATTGCTAAACGGTATGGTAGAAAAGCAAGAACAATCCTCTGTGTTGGATGTAGCTGGGTTCTGGTATACTGCCTGGGTTAATGCAGGTCAGCCAGATATGAAGGGGAGGTAGTAGACACTTACGTGGAAGAGCCCCTATTTATTGTGTGTTATCTTCAATATAAAATTGTAAGAGACCTATTGTCTCCTGGTTAAAGTAATAGATAATAATCCCAGCTGTAGTACTTAATAGACTTCCTGAATATAATGTCTTAAAAACAGAGATAACATCCCTTTTTTGCTGATTTCCAATCTTGACAAGTTTATCAAACCCAGAGAAAATAAGTAAACCATCATCTTTAGAATTATGTCGACTCTTCAATCTTAATAATAACAATCTCCTTTTTTGCAATATCAAAGAATCCTGTTGTGTAATAGCTTTTAATAACATCTGATTTAATTCTGAAGCAGCACAGTTACCACAAATTGAATCGAAATGCTCCGAGACAGCCGACAATGTTCTTTGAGCATTTACATATCTGGCAAACGGAAACATCAACATTAATAAACTTATAACTATTATTTTCATGGTAGGCTAATTTATAATTAGATCAATAATCATTTCTTCCACTCCAGTTTGTTATCCTCGTTGTACTGCAGTTTACCATTATCTATAAGCCATTGCACGGTTTTAAGTGTTTTATCTTCCCTGGATAATTGCACACTGTGTATTAGTTCCGTAAGTGCCATAGGTGTCCTGGTTAGGTTAGTCTTTAGCTGCACTGCAATGTTTTCAAATTCCAGGTCGCTTAATTCCAGTTTATTTCTTTCCAGGCAAACATCGCAGATGCCACAGCGCACGGTTTCAACCTCTCCAAAATAACTAAGAAGTAATTCGCTCCTGCATTTGTGGGTGGTGCTTGCATAATGTATTACCCATTCCATGCGTTTTATGGTACGTTCTTTTAACTCGCTGTAGTTTTGCTTTGTAATAAGCACATTGCCTACGTGCAATACCTCTTCAGTAAATATAAGCTGTGGCTTACTGCTTTGTGGAATGTAGGAGAGGACATTAAGGCTCCCTAGTTTTATAAGTAACTTTTTAACTTCCTCTTCTGTGAGTGTTGCTCGTCTCGCCAAGTCGGATTCTCTAATAGTGGCATAAGTATCGAATATTCCTTCGTAAGAACGCAGTAGTAATTTTATAAAGGCATCATACACCGGTAACTCCACTTGAAATCTATACAGGTCCTTATGATTAATGAGAATATGCACACGTGATGGTCTATAGAAACTCTCAGTTAGCATTATGTAGCCCTCCTTTTCAAGGAATTTAAGACTGCTAAGAGTAGTGGGTGTCTCCAGGGAGTATTTCTGGCAGAAGTCGCTCAGGTCAAAATCATGAGCAGTACCTTGTCCACTACCTGCCGGCATCTGGTAATAGTTACACAACAGGCCATATACCCTTTTTATTTCTGCAACAGGAGGGAAGGAATGATCGATACTTCTTTCCAGGTTAAGTCTGTCTGTATCGTTATATAACAATATAGCATAAGCTTTTTTCTCATCACGTCCTGCCCGTCCTGCCTCCTGAAAGTACGCTTCCAGACTTTCCGGCAGATCCAGATGGACTACAAAACGCACATTCGATTTGTTTATGCCCATGCCAAAAGCATTGGTGCTGACGATAACTCTTGTTTTATCTTTCAGCCATTCCTCTTGCTTACGGCTTCGTTCCAAAGGCGGTAGCCCTGCGTGGTAAAAATCTGCGGAAGCGCCTTGCTGTCTTAAGAATTGAGTTATCTCTTCCGTCTTTCTTCGGCTCCTGACATATATAATGCCACTGCCCTTAACATTATTCACTATTTTAAGTAAGCGCGCTGATTTATCTTCTTCCTTAAGAACTACATAAGACAGGTTCTTTCTTTCGTAAGAAACACGCAGAACATTCTCCTTTTTAAAGTTGAGTTGTTTCTGTATATCCTTTACAACATCCAGTGTGGCAGTGGCTGTAAGAGCGAGTACCGGAACTCCCGGTAGTATTTCCCTTATCTCCGAAATGGTTGTATATGCAGGGCGGAAATCATAACCCCATTGTGATATACAATGGGCTTCGTCTACCGCGATCAGATTAATATTCATTTTGATAACCCTTGCCTTAAATAACTCGTTGCTTAGTCTTTCCGGCGATACATACAAAAACTTCCAGTTGCCATTTATGCAGTTATCCAGTGTTATGTCGATTTCCTTGGCCGACATAAAGGAATTGATCATAGAGGCTTTTATCCCTTTTTTATTAAGGAAATCAACCTGGTCCTTCATAAGAGCAATTAGGGGAGAAATAACAAGGCAAATGCCCGGTTTAACAAGTGCCGGAACCTGGAAGCAAACCGATTTGCCTCCTCCAGTGGGCATTAACGCGAGCGTGTCCTTTCCTTCGAGTACGCAGCCAATAATATCTTCCTGCAGCGGACGGAAGTGTGTGTGCCCCCAGTAGCGGGTTAATATTTGATGTATACTTTCCAAGAATTATGTACTTAATTTCCGTGCTTTACAAGCCAGGTAAGCAGCAGCATGCACAGAATAGGACTCGAGTTTAAAAGAAGACTAAGCATTAGCATAGGCAGTGAGGCAAGTTTTACAGAACCATCTTCGCGTTGGCCCATGGCGATATGTAAACAACATAATCCAAACCCAATAAACCCAAAGAACAGTGCAAAAATCATAAAGAGAATATTGAACCTGGCTCCTGTACAAAGCAAAGCAGCTATTCCTCCAAAAAGGAGTGAGAGGTTGAAAGAAGATGAAATAAGTTTCTTAACCAACACAGTTAGAGTATAACCAGTTTTTCTGTTTTAAGTCTTGTGCCATCTACTATCAGGCTATAGAAGTAGGTTCCTCCCATCAGGTCACCTTTGTTAAAGCTAATATCTCCTTTTGAGTTTTTCAATTCCATTGTTTTTACTTCCTTGCCCATAACATCATATACTGAGAGTTGGGCGGTACAAAAATCAGAGATAGATGAAAAATCATAAGTAATCAGTGCATTGTCCATGGTAGGATTAGGATAAACGGAGAGCGTTGAGGCAGGCACGTTAGTAATGCCATTTAAACCAAGGGAGCATCCTGTCATTGCCTTAAATGCATCTATCTTTCCAAAGCCCCATTTATTATCCGGCAGGTTATAGCCTGTGCAATTATCCTGGTCGGAACAGTAAATTATCATGTTTTTGATGTTGTCGTTTGTTGCAAGCGGATACTTTTCAAGTAGCATACCTGCGACACCGGCTACTTCGGGTGAAGCCATAGAAGTACCTCCATCAACAATGTGATAACCCCCAATATCTATTACGCTGGGATCACCTGCAATATATGCGCTTCGGAATGCAAGGGGAAGGGTAGAAAGGGTATTATTACCTGCAGCAGATACATCCGGTTTTGTACGGCCATCTCTTGTCGGGCCTCTGCTGGAACCGGCCCATAACATGCAAGGAACGTAATTAGGATTCGTTGCTATCATGGTATCATAATCTATAATAGTTCCATGGTTCCAGTAATTGCCTACTGTAATTACGTGGGGTGAGCATTGAAAGCTGCTGCATATTGTTTCGTTGGTATCGGGCAGTTTATAATTGCGCATATCAGGGAAGGTAGACGTGGTAGGTAAGCCGGTATACACCGTATTGCCATAATCCCAGCCATCAAACTTGCCACCACCCGTCGAGGTAAATCTCCAGTAATAAGAAGTAGAATCTGGTACTACAACTATTTCTAGGGAATAAACGCCACCTAAAAGCTGTGCGTAATAGGTTATAGCACCCAGGGGCTGTCCGTTTGAATTTTTAAGGGTATCTGTTATGGGGGGATTAGCCGGAAGAAAAGGGAATATAGTTGAAAATGAAGTGCTGCCTCTAAAACTGAAAACAGGCGTGTTTTCATCTGCGCCAATAGAAAACTGCACATTTCTAAAGTTGGCGGTATCAGAGAATATTTGCATGTCTACATAGGAACCATTATAAGAAAACCAGGTAAATGAAGTATCTCCGGGTTGGTTGGAGAAAGATACGTGATATGGAGTTACACCTGCATTACCAGCTGAAGCAACAAAACATCTGCCTGCTTGTGCAGTTATCATGCTATCTATCATTTGTGCCTGTAGGTCCTGTCCATCATGTGAACCGTCATAATCACCCAAGCTCGCATTTATAACACAAGGCTCGCCAAGTTCGTTGGCTTTGGTATAAATATAATTGACTGCATCGGTCATTAAGTTTGGGTTGTTGCTGTTAAAATTAAATGCAACCATGATGATATCAGCATCGGGATCGCAACCCATGTTGCGCCCGTTCGATCTTCCGTTGCCCGCGCCCGATCCTGCTACATTGCTGCCATGGCCAAACTCTAATGTGGCTGAAGAATCCATAGTCTGCAACGCTGCAGTGTTGTTTTGTGAAAGGGCAGTATCGAGCTCCGCCTGGGTCCATTCTTGTCCATAACCATATGGCAAAGGCGTATTAACACCGATGGGTTGATTCTGGTCCCAAAGAAATTTTACCCTTGTCCTGTTTGTAGTATCTTCAAAATCTGGGTGGGTAAAATCTATACCTGAATCAATAAATCCAAGTACAATGCCTTTACCTTTGTACCCTTGTGTAAGTGGGGTTTGCCCCATCTGAACTTCAACCATGTGGTTCCTTACCCTCATGGTGTCATTCAAAACCCGCATGTGTGAAGGCTGTCCTTCCATACGGATTACAGACTTGCTTTGCATAAATGAAGACAATGCACTTAGCGGTATTTGTATAGCGGCAATACTACCGTAAGAATATTTAAAAATGCCCTTGCTGGCCTCAACTAGTTTTTTTATCTCAGGTATGTTACCTTTTACAAAAACAGGAAGCAACTCCGAGCCATCCAAGCGTCCGGTAGCATAATTCATCTGTTTAGAGGCCAGGAAAAAGTCGAATTTGGTTTGTGTCTGGCAAAAAACATTTGTAGTAATAAAAGCCGCGGCTAGTATAAGAAGGTAAGTGAATATTTTCTTCATCTTAAAAAGATTAGTCTTATATAATGAGTAAAGTTAGTAAAAAAGCGGATATTTTTTACTTAACGGCTCACGCGCTTCCATGCCTGGTTTTTGCGTAGGTCATAAAGCAGGGCATATACTATGCTAAGACCGTGTGTGCCAACCTGTCCATAGTCATATATCTTTTTTATATTACCTCCGTCATAGGTAATTATAAGGCTACTAGCCTGGTCATTTGTCCAAACCACCCTGTAGTCATCCCTAAGGCTAGGGAAATCCGCGTAATTCAGTACTGCCAATAGCCTGTTATAGCGAAAAGTATCTATCACTGCTGTAAATGTTCCTGTTGTATCATCGTAGCTAATGGCATGGTATTGAGCCTTGCGGTTTGCGTTTATATCAATTTCAAAAACGGGGCAGGTGCCATAGCAGGGAGTTGTGGAATATTCAATCCTCTCAATTTTATGGGGCATAAAAACAAGGCCCGGTTCCTGGTATTCTATAAAATTACCGAACTTATATACAAGGGTATCTGTGCCGAATATGGTTTCATCTTTACCGTGACAATAGGCGCAGATCCTGTATAATATTAAGAGCGATAGGTTATCTCTTTTTCTTATAACGGGGTAGTAAATTTCCGCAAAGGGCCATTTAGATATGAAATGAACGCTGAATGAGCCTCCCTCATCTATAAAGGCAGTAAGATAGTTTTGTCCGTTGCTCGATATATATGCAAGCAGATCGGTCTGCCCATTGTTATCAAAATCAACCTTT
>Ga0206878_10298_pt1 | contig 18820 bp, 15 predicted proteins | sample Alteio_BWOrgCont_8_FD_152621 | JGI IMG/M metagenome (GOLD analysis project Ga0206878, IMG submission 152621) | Enriched cells from forest soil in Barre Woods Harvard Forest LTER site, Petersham, Massachusetts, United States -... | ecosystem: Environmental > Terrestrial > Soil > Temperate forest >... | reverse complement strand
AGATGCGCGTGTTTTATGTAGGCAGCGAGACCAATGACATGAAAGGTACTTACATGCTGATGGAAGGGGCAAAACAACCGTATGTAGTAAACAAAAAGGGCTTCCAGGGTTATGTAACACCCAACTATACTTATGAACTGGAAGACTGGCGTGACAGGACCATTTTTCAACTGGCCCCCGAACAGGTGCAACGCATTTCGGTAGAATATCCCAGACACCCCCTCAACTCTTTTGTACTGACACAGAACGCCGGAAAAGTTGCAGTAACAGGCTCACCTGATATTATACAGGATAAAAAACTGAATGAACGCAGGGCACAGGTTTACACAAAATATTTTCAGAATGTAAGCTGTGAAGGACACCTGGTGCACGTAAAGGATGTGGATAGTATGCTGGGGGTATTGCCTAAGCGCGCTATTATGGACATTACCGGTACAAAAGGCCAACACCAGCATGTTGATATATACTGGATGCCGCTGAACAGGAGAAGCAAGAACTTTACCGCTGAAGACCCTAATGTGGACAGCAACAAATTTGATGCAGACCGCATGATAGCTGTAGCCAACAATTTTAAGGATACGATGATCATACAAACCTTCGTATTTAAAAATATGTTCCGGAACCTGTACGAATTTTACCAGGGCGACAGTGAAGAAATATATGTTGCGCCACCAGGTGAAGAACAAAGGAAACCACAACTTATGCCGGCGATACCACATAAGCCAGCAATGAAGTAATTTTGATTTCTATACTATTGAATGATGGCCGCAGCACACAAGGTGACGATTGAAGAGATGACGGCATGGTGCCATGGTACGCTTTTGGGCGACGGGACTGCCGGTATTGAACACTTGCTGACGGATAGCCGTAAAATAAATGATCCCGCAAACTCCCTGTTTATAGCGCTGAAAACGAAGCTGAGAAATGGCCACGATTTTATTACTGACGCATACGCAGCGGGGGTACGCAATTTCCTGGTTTCGGAGGCTGTAAATACAGCGCATACAGATGTAAATATCATAACAGTTAAGGATACACTTACAGCACTACAACAAGTAGTGGCTGCGTACCGCAAGCGTTTTGATATACCTGTGATAGGCATTACCGGCAGCAACGGTAAAACAATGGTGAAGGAGTGGTTGTATCAATTGCTTACCAATACATACACTACATTACGCAGCCCCAAAAGCTATAATTCGCAAGTGGGTGTTCCACTATCTGTATGGCTGCTGGATGAACAAACTGAAGTAGCCATATTTGAGGCCGGTATTTCGCAACCAAGCGAAATGGAAAAACTGGAGCAGATCATACGTCCTACAATAGGTGTATTTACGAATATTGGTGAAGCCCACAGCGAGGGGTTCATGAACATACGCCAAAAAATAAATGAGAAGCTGGTACTCTTCAGACACGTGCGCCAACTTATTTATTGTAAGGACTACCTGGAACTGAATGAGTGCATAGGACAATATGCCCGCCAGGTAAACAGTAATGACAGAACAGGGCTCACCTTATTTACATGGTCTGCAAAACATGAGGCAGACCTTACTATAAAAGAGATAGTAAAAACACACGGAACTGCTGTGATACATGCAGTTTACAAAAAAGAGAACATCTCGATCTCAATACCGTTTACAGATACCGCATCGATAGAAAATGCGGTAAACTGCTGGTGTGTACTGCTAGCCATGAACATGCCCCAGGAACTAGTACAGGAACGCATGCCTTTATTGCAACCCGTATCTATGCGGCTGGAGCTACGCCACGGCATAAACGACAGTACCATTATTGATGATACTTACAACTCGGACCTTACATCGCTGCACATAGCTATAGACTACCTGGAGCAACAAAAACAACACCAGCACCATACTGTAATACTATCTGACATGTTGCAGGCCGGAAGGCCTGATGCCGACCTGTATGAAGAAGTTGCCGCTTTGCTGAACAGACGCAATGTGCAACGTTTCATTGGTATAGGCCCAGCTTTATATAAAAACAAAGCAACCTTCAGGAAGCATAAAAAGCTGCGCAGCATATTCTTCAAATCCACAGAAGATTTTTTAAAGAAATTTCACCTCATCACCTTCGACCATGAAGCAATATTGCTGAAGGGCGCCCGTGCATTTGCCTTTGAAAAAATAGGTATGCTACTGGAACAAAAGGTGCACCAGACCGTGTTATCCATCAACCTGAGCGCTATGACGCATAACCTGAATGTTTTCAGGAGCATACTGGCACCAGGGGTAAAGACCATGGCCATGGTGAAAGCATTTGCTTATGGAAGCGGCAGCTACGAGATAGCCAGCCTGCTACAATATGCAGGAGTAAGTTACCTGGCGGTTGCTTATACGGATGAGGGAATTGCACTGCGTAAAGCAGGTATCACCCTGCCTATAATGGTAATGAGCCCTGACGAAACATCGTTTGACCGGATGATAGCCTGGAAGCTGGAACCAGAACTATATAACTTCAGGACACTGGACCTTTTTACAAGCATTGCAGATATGCTGTCTGTAACTAACTATCCTGTACATATAAAGCTGGATACAGGCATGCACCGTCTTGGCTTTGTACCTAGTGACCTGGATAAACTAACGGGCATATTACGCAAGAACAATACCTTACATATAGCCAGTATCTTCAGCCACCTTGCAGTAAGTGATGAAGTGGGACAGGATGAATTTACATTGTACCAGGCCGAACTGTTCAGGGAAATGAGTGAACTTATCATGCACACATTGCCATATAAACCGTTGCTGCACCTTTGCAATTCATCGGGTATAGCACGCCATCCGGAACTGCATTTTGACATGGTGCGACTGGGACTGGGACTATACGGTATAGAAGCAAGCGGCACACTACAGGGTAAACTGAAACAGATAAGTACCCTAAAAACTACAATAGCACAGATAAAAGAAATACCTACCGGCGATACTATAGGTTATGGCCGCAGAGCTATGGCCGAACAACCTATGCGCATAGCCACCATCAGTATAGGCTATGCCGATGGCTACCACAGATCATTGGGCAATGGCAAAGCACATGTATTGATACATGGCAAGCCAGCCAAAGTAGCAGGCGTAGTATGTATGGACATGTGCATGGTGGATATAACACACATACCTGAAGCTATAGAGGGTGATGATGTGATTGTATTTAGTCCTGAACTAACCATAACTCAACTTGCGGAATGGGCAGGTACTATCCCTTATGAGATAATGACGGGCATATCCCAAAGAGTGAAAAGGGTGTATGTGAACGAGGAATAGATAGGTGCGCTAAGCCTTCTTTAGATGAGCTATCTTCTTCCCCAAAAATTTGAACACCCCTGTATTTATATTAACTTGCTTTTATTGATCGATATACTGCAGGCCGTGATACTGGCATATACCTAAAATAAAAAACATCCAAAAATGAAAATCAGGCAATTGTTTTTATGCGTTTTATTGTTGGTATTTTCAGTAGATGCGCAGGCAGGCAGGTATTGCAGGTATGGTGATGTACGTGGAGTACAGGCGCGAACTACAACGTCTGATCCCGGCGAGGAGAATTATGATATGAAGCACATTGTGTTTCACATGCATGTTACTGACAGCTCTACATATATTATTGGTGATGTAGCCACTACGGCACAAGTAGCAGTACCGTCTTTAAGCAGCTACGTTTTTGAACTGGATACGTGCATGCACATAGATTCGGCAAAAGTGAATGGTACTGTTTTGCCAGTCGTTACCACTGCAGGACAGGTGAGGACAATAACGCTACCCACAGCACTTTCAACCGGAACATTATTCACGGCGGAGATATATTATCATGGTACACCTTTATCAAGTGGTGTCCAGTTTTTTAATGGTGTTACTCAGGATACTTCATCGCACGGATCAAAAATGCTATTTACGGTAAGCGACCCCTGGGTAGCGCTTAACTGGTGGCCTACCAAGCAGGATATAGACGATAAGATAGACTCTGTGGATATGTACGTGACGGTGCCGCATGGTGAACAGGATGGCAGCAACGGTGTGCTGCTGAGTGTAGATACTACATCTGCCCCCGGATATTCAACCTTCCACTGGCAAACGCATTATGCCATTACCTACTACCTCATATCTATGGCTGTGGCGCCGTATGTACAAGACAAACACTACATGCATTTCACTGGCAGCACAGACTCCATGCTGATACAGAATTTCTTTTTAGACACAGCAACTTTTTACCCAGCTTACAAATCCAATTTTGACAGCCTTGACCAGATCATCAATTACTATGGTTCTCTCTTTGGGCGGTACCCGTTCTGGCAGGAGAAATATGGCGTGTGCTATACAACACTACCGGGCGGTATGGAACACCAGACCATGACCACTATAGGTGTGCCCAATACCTACATTATAGCCCATGAGCTATGCCACCAGTGGTTTGGTGACCACGTGTCTTATGCAGACTGGGGCGATGTATGGCTGAGCGAGGGGTTTGCTACATTTTCTGAACAGATGTTCCTTACACACTTCTGGGGCGCTACGGCCGGGTTGGCGCACAGGAAAACCTATCTTACACAAGCGCTCGGCGTAACTTGCGGCGAACTATATGTAACAGACACATCAGGCTCCAATACACTGTTTGATCTTAATACTGTTTATGCAAAGGGGCAAGGCGTAGTAACCATGCTACGTTATCTTGCACCATCAGACAGCCTGTTTTTCCAGGGGCTCAGAAACTACCAGTCTGCCTTCGGCCTCGGTAATGCAAAAACAGCCGATCTAAAGGCCGCGATGGAACATGTTTATGGGTTCAGCCTTGATACTTTTTTTCATGAATGGGTTTATGGCAAAGGCTACCCGGAATATAGAGTAACATGGGACCAATATGGTTCTACTGTTATAGTAAAACTAGTGCAGGCACGCTCCTGCCCTACTTATGATACTACTTTCAGCACCCCGCTGGAACTACAACTGCACTCTACCACTGCAGATACTGTAGTGAAAATATATAATAATGCCGATACACAGATATACACCTTCAACTGGGCGCCGACTATGGCCACAGTTTACCTGAACCCAGATGCATGGACGATATGTAAACTGTTGGCGACAGTGAGGCAGGATACGACTTTAAGATACCTGTCGGTAGCACCCCTGACTATTAATAATGTAAAGGTATTCCCGAACCCATCAAAGGATACATGGCAAGTACAAAACCTTTCCCCTAATATCAACCTTGCCATTGTCGATGCCAGTGGTAAGGTTTTATGGCAAGGCCGTAGCAGTAACAGTACTACCATCATTCCTGGAGGCAATCTTGCAGCAGGCTTCTACTTCCTGATGATAGGAACCGATAAGGCAAACATTATAAAACTAGAGCACTGGTAACCACTGCTTGTATGCATGATATCTATGCTAAAATGGCCTATTACCTTTCTATAATAACTGCTTCAATACATTATAGATCACAGTGGGTTTGCCCAAAGTATAAAAGTGCAGCATCGGGACTTTGTTTTTAAGCAAGTCGCGGCACTGGTGCAGGAGCCACTCGGTACCTACCTGGTCGCACTCAGCCTCAGTTTTAGCGCTCATCATGGCTTTGTATAACTCTACAGGCACTTCCACATTAAAGATGCTTGGTATCACATTGAGCTGACGTTTACCAGTAAGCGGTTTCAGGCCTGGTATAATAGGAGCATTCATGCCATGCTCCTTACAGCGCTGAACGTAGTTATAAAAATGGTCGTTATTGAAGAACATCTGTGTGGTTACATAGTCTGCACCAAACTCTATTTTACGTTTCAGATATTCTATATCTGTATCCAGGTTGGGCGCCTCAAAATGTTTTTCAGGATAGCCTGCAACACCTATACAAAAGTTGGTCTTTACACCATCTATAATATCGTCTTCCATATACTTGCCCTGGTTGAGGCTAATGACCTGTTTTACCAGGTCTTCAGCATAACGGTGACCATGTGGATGGGCACTGAAGAACTTTTCATTTGACGCCGCATCGCCCCTTAATGCCAGTACATTGCTGACCCCCAGGAAGTGCAGATCTATAAGTGCATTCTCTGTCTCTTCCTTGGTAAAGCCGCCACATATAAGGTGTGGTATGGCCTCTACTTTATACTTATTCATTATAGCTGCGCAAATGCCCACAGTACCGGGACGCTTACGTATCTCCACACGTTCAAAATTGCCGTCCTCACGCTTTTTGTATATCTGCTCAGCACGATGATAGGTTACATTCACAAAGGAAGGTTTGAATTCCATTAATGGATCCAAGCCCTGATATATAGACTCTATACTTTTACCCTTAGTAGGTGGCAATATTTCGAGCGATATAATTGTATCTGTAGCGTTAGCTAATTGGTCGGTTACTTTCATAAAAATTTCAGAATTGCAAAAATAGATACATTATTATTATCGCGCTTACTTTTATTGTGCCTGATTTTTTGCGCCTATGCATAGTGAACACGCGAGCAGGGCGACCACAAGGGTCGCCCCTACGTTAGGCGTACACGTGGGTCGAGGAGCGTATATAGCATATCTGTAAGCAGATTTATTACTATGAATATAAAAGCAGTAAGCAATACTGCCCCCATCACTAATGGGAAATCAAACTTATCCAGCGCATCTACTGTGATCTTGCCTATGCCCTTCCAGCCGAAGATGTACTCAACAAAAAAAGCGCCAGCCAGCAACTCTGCCAGCCACCCTGTAACTGCTGTTATCACTGGATTTAAAGCGTTGGGCAGCGCATGCCGCAATACCACTTTGTACCTGGGCAACCCTTTGGCATAAGCGGTGCGGATATAGTCTTGCTGCAACACATCGAGCAGAGCGCTGCGCGTAAGCTGGGTGATGATAGCAAGGGGGCGTATGCCGAGCGCCAAAGCAGGCAAGATCATATTACCGACGGCCAGATGGCGCCCGGTAAAAGCATCATAGTCCCAGAGGCTACCAGTCATATTTAACCCCGTAACACTATGCAGCAGGTACCCGAAAATATAGGCTATGAGCAGACCTGCAAAGAAAGAGGGCATTGATATACCTGCCACACTTGCGGTAAGAGCAATGGTATCGGCTATTTTACCTTTATTGAGTGCGGCAACAATACCCAGCGTTATACCTGCTATGGTAGCAAACACCATGGCGGCCAGCGCCAACAGCATAGTACCCGGCAAAGCTTCCCCCAGTACACTTGTTACCTCCCGGCGCGTTCTGTAAGAGCGGCCCAGATAAGGCCATTGCAAGGTAATAGCGTTTTTACCCGAAACAGGAAGCAATTGAATATAACTATACTTCTGCATTGCCTCATTACCTCGTTCGTGTACTGCAATCGGCAAGAGATCGTCAAGAAAGAGGGCGTACCTGGTCCATAAAGGTTTATCCAGCCCTAGATCGTGCTGTATGTTTTGTGTGGTCTTAAAGTCGGTACGCTGCCCCATGGTAAGGCGTACCGGATCGGCAGGCAACACATTGAACAAAAAGAAAACCACAGTAATCACACCCAGCAATACCAGCAGGCTATACCTTATCCGTTTTGCCAGGTAGGTAACCATTATTGCGTTACCGGCAGTGTTTTAGGGTAGTCGCGATAACTCCATTTATGCACTACTGTACCGTCTTTCAGCAACATGAGACCGGGGTTGGACCGCATCACAGTTTTGCTGATGGTTACATCCATAATATATGGAGGTATATCAAGCCCCCATTTGCTGGCAAACGCCTTACCACTTTCATAATCTGTGGAGCATAAGAAGTAGAATGGTATATGAGCCTGTTTAGCCTGAGCTATAAGACCCCTCAATGTTTCCATATTATCGGTACGGGCATCTTCTGTACGGCGCAGGAAGAAGAAGCACTGATAGCCTTTTGTTTTGAGAATCTCTTCAGTATGGTCTTTCTGGTCAGAGTCGAGTATTGCAAAATCGTGTGGAATGGCTGGCTGGCCTGTACCTGCTTTTATCAGTTTATCCTTTTTGTCCACAAACTTCCAGGTACTGTCCTGCCATGGGTAATTGGTGCTATTGAATTCTTTTTTTACACCACCCTTCTCATAAATGAATGTGGTTTCGTAAACGTCTGGTGTGGCATCTGGTGCAGGTTGCATTTTTTCAAAGAGGTTGTTACCAGGTTTATATGCCAAACAATCGTAGAACGGCAAATGCTCCAGCATATACCATTGAATGAAAAAGCTAAAGAATACGGTAAGTATCATCAGGGCTGTTGTGACGTATTTGCTGAACAAGGGTACAACACGCAAACGATAGACAAACAATATCACCGACATGATAAGCAGTACCACATCTTTACCAAATGTAGCCTCATTGCTTATTTTGAAACAATCGCCGAAACAACCACATTCCTTAATGTTGCCTGAAAATAAGGCGTATGCTGTGAGAAAAGTATAAAACAGGTTGAGCAATAATAGTAAGAAAGACAACAGCCTGAATGCGTAACCAATGAGCAAGGCTACACCGGCAATGATCTCGAAAGCTATCATTGCAATAGAGAAATAGAGGGTATATGGCGCCATGAAGGACATGTGCCAGATATCAAAGATCTCATCCATCTTGTAGGTAAGTCCAAGTGGGTCGTTTGCCTTTACAAGGCCAGAGAAAATGAATAAGACCCCAACTACTATCCTAAGGAACCAGATAAAATACTTCATAATACAAGAAAGGTTGTACAGTTATAATTGTTAGCAGAGTAAAAATAATGATAAGCGATTATTATTCGTGCATTTTGATAAGGGCGAAAATTGCATAATTAACAATATCTATAAAATTGGCGTCCATGCCTTCTGATACTATTGTTTTGCCATCGTTTGCAAGTATCTGCCTGATGCGCAACAGTTTTACCAGTATGAGATCGACAAATGATTGCTGGGACATAGCACGCCATGCCTCACCGTAATCATGATTCTTCTGCAGCATCAGATTCTCTATCTCTAATGCATAGGTTTCGTACAGGTTTTTAGCTTCTGTACCACTGAGTTCTATCTCAGCATCGGCAGGTAAGGCAGCCTGTATCAAGGCTATTATGCCGTAGTTTACTATGCCAATAAACTCACTTTCGATACTATCGGCTATTTTTTGGTTGCCGGATTCCTGTATCTGCCTGATGCGCCATGCCTTTATATATAGCTGATCGACTAAAGAAACCGGCCGTAATACACGCCATGACGTACCATAGTCTTGCGCTTTTTTTACATATAATTCCTTGCATTGGTTTACTACTCCATGGTATTGTGATAATGTATCCGGCATTCTGCTGATCTTGTTTACAAACGTAAATTTATGATTAGATTTTTTGTTAGCGTAGTTTTGATTTCCAGAACGCATTAATATGTTGCATCAATTGTTACCAGTACCTACTCTTTTGCATAGTAAAGGACAGCTTTTAGACCTATCAGGACCTATAGTTATGGGTATTTTAAATGCTACCCCCGATAGTTTTTATAATAAAGGACAGGACAATGATATGGATGCGCTGCTTAGGAATGCCGAAAAGATGATAGGCGAAGGCGCCAAAATACTGGATATAGGCGGTGCAAGCACCAAGCCTGGCTCTGCAATAATTGAAGTTGAAGAGGAATTGAGAAGGGTAATACCGGTTATAGAAGCTATTTACAAACACTTCCCAGATACCTGGCTGTCGACGGACACATACCATGCCAGAGTAGCCCGCGAGGCGGTTAATGCCGGTGCAGCCATTATTAATGATGTGAGCAGCGGGGATATTGATGCTGAAATGCTGAAAACTGTGGCTGAACTAAAGGTGCCCTATATAGCTATGCACATGCAGGGCACACCAGAAACCATGCAGCAAAACCCGCAATACACAGATGCAGTAACAGAAGTACAGAATTACCTACACAACATATACGACAACTGCAAAGCACATGGGATACACGATGTTATCATAGATCCTGGCTTTGGATTTGGGAAAACAACGGAACATAATTTTCAATTGCTCAGGACTGTGCACACCTTACGCATATTGGGCCGACCAATACTGGCAGGCATATCGCGGAAGTCGATAGTTTGCAAACCACTGAAAGTATCGCCAGCCAATGCGCTCAATGGCACTACTGCATTGCATATGATAGCATTGCAGCAGGGCGCCAACATATTGAGGGTACACGATGTGCAGGAAGCGGTTGAGTGCATAAAATTATGGGGTTGGGTACAAGATCAAAACGCTACAATACCCGATGGCGCTTGAATTCCTTATCCCTGTCAAACAAATAGCGGTAAGTGCTTAAAATACGGCTGCGTACAGGATCCAGTGTTTCAGCCACATTTATCATTTTGGGATTGAAGTCACCAATCCACTGCATTTCGAACTTTGTGTAACTGAGATCGTTCTGTATCACTTTTGCTGCCTCCATAATCATAAAAGCATCCACCCCTTTACCTTGATATTCAGGTATAATGCCAAATACAATACCTACTATCCTATCGCACTTACCAAAGCGTTGCAGGTATAGGAATTTTAGTTTTTGCAATAATCCAAATTTACCATTCAGGTGTTTGAAAAACTGGTTCAGGTCGGGCAGGTTCACCCAGAAAGCTATTGGTTCATCTTTGTAATAGGTAAACCAGATCACTCTCTCATCCATCACAGGTTTCATGCTCTCGAACATTTTTATCACCTGGCGTTCTTCCAGTGTCTTCCCTCCACCATGACTTGCCCAAGCCTTATTATATATAATAGCAAAATCTTTTGCGAACCGCGGTAGCTGGTCTTTCTTAATGTGAATAGCCTTGAAATTACCATCTTCCAATAATTTTTGGTGACGGGTATAATACTTATCTGAAAAATGATGATTGAGCGGCGCTGCAAAGCAGATCTGGTTAAAAAACACCTGGAAACCGTAAGACTCAAACAAATCTTTATAATAAGGCGGATTGTAGTTCATACCATACAAAGGCTCCGCAAATCCTTCTATCACAAGCCCCCACCATTTGTCACGCTCACCGAAGTTTATAGGACCATCCATTGCTTCCATGCCGCGCTGCTGCAGCCAGTCTTTACAATAACTGAACATAAAATGTGCAGCCTCCCGATTGTTGATGCACTCAAAAAAACCAATGCCGCCTGTTGGCTGCTCCTCTTTGTACTGTTTATTTACAAAAGCAGCAACGCGCCCTATAGGCTTATTGTTATCATCGAACAATACCCAACGGATACATGCACCTTTTTTTAAGAATTTATTTTTCTCCGGATCAAATACTTCTTCAATATCCTTATCGAGTGGACGAATATAATTGGGGTCATCTTTGTATAAACCAACGGCCATGTCTAAAAATGCCTTTTTATCGGCAGCCGTACTTACTTCATGCATCCGCATTTTACAATACACTTTAATTGCTGTTGCAGGGAACAGCGCGAATAATTAAAGCAATGAAGATAGTGAATTCCAAAACACAATAAAGCCCCCACACATGCAGGGGCTTTGAAATATTATGGCTATGAATCTGTGATTACTGCAAATCCATAGCATACTTAACCAACTCATCGTGGTTGTAGTCTTTGGCAGATATATTGGTACCATAGACCTGGTTGATCTCGTCTACCAGTTTCTTTTTTGCACCGAGTACCCATTTTTCGTTCAGTTCCTTAACGTTACCGTCGTAGGTTACTACCATATTTTCTATATCTACTTCCTGAGGTTCCTTGCTAAATACAAAGTGACGGTCATACATGGTCATTTTGCCTTCATGTACAAGCCGATAGAATTTATTATTGAAATTTTTAAATTTAACAAGCTTAATAATGGTTCCTTCCCTATTGCTAATAGTTATAGCATGCAGGTGCCTATCATTGATCTTGTATTTGCCAGCAGCATTAAACATTCCATTTTCTATCCACACAGCTCCCATTTTAAAACGCAGCAGTCCACGTACCGTGTCTTTTCTATACACAACATATCCTTCATAATTCTGGCCTTTAAGCAGCTCGAACGGATATTTATGGCTTTCGAAATGGGTAGCCATTAATGGTGTATGGCCCTTTCTAGCTATTGAACTGAACGACAATAACAGCAACATGGGCAATACCAATACGAAAATACGCTTCATATATGTAGATTTTAGTGTGTAAAAATGAGTCTGTTAAAGATACCTAAAAAACCACGCCAATAACGCATTTCCCCATTTTATCTGTTTTACTTAATTTTTCTTTAGCTTGCTGTCCATGCATTTTATTTTTTGGCTCTTAGCCTTTATACTATCAGGTGGAGCAGGTTACTGGGTTTATAATACAGATAAGAAACGGGCTGTACCCTACCCGTGGCTTACTGCGCTGCTGCGTAGCCTAGTGGTATTCCTTACATTATTGCTGGTATTGGCACCAGTGTTTACTATAACACGCAATGAAACACAAAAGCCGGTTATTGTGTTCCTGCAGGATAACTCAAGATCGATGATCCCGGCGTTAGGAGCAGATTCTGGCACCTATGGCAAAAATGCAAGACAACTTATACAACAACTGGGCGAAAAATATAAAGTAGTGCAGTGGGGATTTGGGAGTGCCGTACAGACAGACAGCCTTTTTCAGTACCACCAAACAGCAACCGATATAGCGGCAGCACTTACACGCGTGCAGGATTTCTTTGGACGGCAAAACCTGGGTGCTGTTATATTGGCTACCGATGGACGGTTTAACCAGGGGATGAACCCGCTGTACCAACCATTGGCATTGCATAGCCCGCTTTACACTGTTGCCATTGGCGATAGCGCTGCACAAAAAGACCTGCGTGTGGCACAAGTATATGCCAATAAAGAAGTAACACTTAACAGCCAGTTTGAAATACGGTGCGATATTGTGGCAACGCAATGCAATGGCTATAGTAATGGCATACAATTGCTTGATGGTAATGCCAATGTAGCATCGGCACCTATTAATATAACCACCGACCGTTACGATCGTTCTGTTTCTTTTACAGTTAAGGCCACTAAGCCAGGTATGCACCATTATATAATAAGTGCACCATATGCTGAAGGAGAAAAGAATATAACTAATAACCGCCATGATATTTTTGTAGATGTTGTAGAAGAAAAGAAAAACATCCTCATAGCCAGCGTAGCTCCCCATCCTGATGTGAACGCCATAAAAGAAGCATTGAGTGGCCTGGAAACATACAAGGTAACAGTACGAACTATTGATAATTTTCCCACTTCGTTAAGCGACTACCAGGTTATAATACTGCACCAGTTACCTATGGCCGGCACCAAAGTAGCCGAAGAGATACATGCTGCCGGAAAACCTGTTTGGTACATACTTGGCCCACATAGCGATGGCACTGCTATAAGCCAACTGCAGAAGCAGATGACCGTAAACATGAACATGAATGCCCAGCATGATGTACTGGCAAACTACAATACCACTTTCAACCTGTTTACATTGCCACAGAACACGCAGGCAGTGCTGGATAAAATGCCCCCACTATCTGCCCCATTGGGCGTAGTACAAGCAGGGCCTAATGCCGGGATTTTATTTACTGACAAACAAAGCACTAACTCACCCATTTGGTTATTACAACAAGGCACTACACCCACCGCGTTACTTACCGGAAATGGCATATGGCGCTGGCGCTTGTATGAATACAAGAACTTTGGCAACCACAATGTGGTGGATGAATGCATCAGACAAACAGTAGCCTTTTTGGCTGCAAACACTAACGATAAACCGTTTTCTGTAAGCCTACCCAAATATGTGTGGCGCGATGAAGAACCTGTGATACTAAACGCCACATTACTAAATGCGAATAACGAACAGGTGAATACACCCGAAGCGCAGATCATTATTACAGACAGTGCCGGCAATAAGCACAACTTTGCACTGGAGCGCAACGGCACAGCCTACCACCTGAACGCCGGTGTATGGGCAGGCGGCACTTATACCTATGCTGCACACACAGTATATAATGGCAAAACGTACAATGCAAGCGGCAGTTTTGTAGTAGAAAGTGTACCTCTGGAACTGATGGAAACCGGCGCTGATTACCCCATGCTCTATGGGCTGGCTAAAAAATATGATGGCAACCTGGTACCTGCAGCGCAAATAGCATCACTATACGACAGTATAACTCATAACCAGAACATAAAGCCTGTGATACAGGCCAATACACAAACAGTGCCCCTTGTGGATTGGAAATGGTACTTCTTCCTTTTGTTGGCTATTGCGGTGACTGAGTGGCTGCTGCGTAAGTACTGGCTGGCACAATAACAATTCGTTTTATTATTTTAATTGCAAATACAGCTTGTGTTTCAATAATTTAGCGTAAAATAATTTTGTTCGTCATAATGTCCATCAGACATCTCTTAACGTTCTTACTATTAGTTACCTGTTGCTACCAGGCAAACGGCCAAGTTGTATTTGGCATACTTGGCGGTTATGGATTGCCCCTATTTGATAAAGGAAGCAAGGCACTAGGTGACCCCAAAAACTCATCGACCGACTTTACAGTAATGGAAGGAGGAAGTATAATGGTGCATGCAGGCAAGTCGATAGGACTGGGGCTAACAGTATATGGCCAGACGTATTCTTTTACCATGCATAACGGTACAGCCAATGCGACGGGATATAACGGCACAGACCTTGTGCACCATAGTGACTATCTTTTTGCAGCCCCCACGCTGAGCTTCATACTCGATCATCGTGATTACCTACAGTTTAACCTCAGCCCGGCAATTGGCCTGAGCACCGGCGGTCATGAGTATGTGAAGGACTACACCTTTACTACCGCCGGCAACGTACTTGCTAACGATAGCATTAACACAAGCGAAAACATTACACAGTTCATTTTTTGTATTACCGCGCAGTTTCAGCAAAACCTTGCCCTTTCGCGGCACTTCCGCATATGCCTTATTGAAAGCTATAGCTACATGGCCACACAATTGTCGCAAACTAACATTCCAAACAGAAATATTAACCCCGGCTATGCATCTCTGCAATTAGCGTTTACTTATCGCGTACATAAGAAGAATGTAAAGTTCTTTACACCATCGTTTTACTAAGTGACGATGATAAAATAAATACCACTAATCTTTTTTGAAGCAGCCAGAATAATAAATTTTGTACTTTGAAATAATATTTAGACATTTGTCTAAATAACTAACAAACGGGTGAATATATTATTCAAAGCTTTGAACGATGCCACACGACGTGAGATACTGGAATTGCTGAAAGAAAAGGAATTGACGGCTGGTGAAATTGCGGATCACTTTAACATTACAAAGCCCAGCATTTCTCACCATCTAGACCTGCTGAAACAGGCAGGTTTGGTAGATGCCGAGAAACAAGGTCAGTATATATATTATGCGCTCAATACTACAGTAGTTGAAGAAATACTAAAATGGTTCATGCAATTCAAATCAAAATAAAAACTGCAATTATGATCAAAAACAGCTTACTCAGAAACCTGCTTTTTACGTTCATCAGTTTTATACCAGCTATATACTTGCTGGTAACCTGGGGTAATATACCTGCAACAGCGCCAACACATTTTGGACTGAATGGGACCGACCAATATGCACCGAAAGAAACGCTACGGACAATTGTAATTGCTCTTTCAGCCGTAACTGCCGGAGTTTACTTCCTGATGCAATACCTGTATAAAATAGACCCCAAACGTTTGAATAAACCACAATCACCCGTATTCAACAAAATGGCGTCAGGGTTGGTTCTGTTTCTTTCGGCAATCAACATAGTGCTTGTATATACGGCATTGCATATAGGAGCGGGAGCGGAAAAAATAACAATGGTATTATCAGGTCTCCTCTTTGCTTTTTTGGGCAACATTATGTACTCGCTGAAACCGAACTATTTTGCTGGTATAAAAATACCATGGACGCTTAGCAGCGACTACAATTGGCGAAAAACACATCAGCTGGCAGGCGTACTATGGTTTACCGGCGGCATTTTGCTTACTATAGCATCTCTGATATTCAGCTATGAGATAGTATCACGAATGACACTTTATGTGGTACTCATTTTGACTATTATACCGATAGGTTATTCTTATTTTATTTTCAGGAAAGAACAGAATACCCCCCGAATAGACAACGCAAAAAACGAGCAATAGGGAGATGATGATCCCGGTCATCATTTAAGCCAGTAGAATGTGTTAATATTGAAGATTCATGCTAAGACATCAGGGCTCAACGAGAACCTATAGTCATAACTTTAAACTGGCAACCTTACTGGGAATGACTGCGGGGTTTGTAAATGCAGCGGGCTATCTCGGCTTTGCCGTACTGACCACTAATGTGACCGGGCATGCAGCTTTATTTGCGGAACAATTGGTACTGGAAGACTGGAAGACTGCGCGCGTGATAGCATTATGGATGATCCTCTTCCTGGCAGGTGCATTCATCTCAAGCCTAATTGTATCAACGGTTGGCAGAAACAAAAGGTATTCTTATGCTATACCCATTTTTATTGAGATGGGTATTTTGCTGACTATCGCGTTTGCGGGACACACATACAACCATAGTTTGGGAGAAAAAGAACTATTTGCAGGCAGCCTGCTTTTTGCAATGGGATTGCAAAATTCTTTGGTTTCTCTTGTATCAGGGTCGGTGGTGCGTACCACTCATCTTACCGGCACCTTCACTGATCTTGGTATAGAGCTGGCACAGATTTTTCACAAAAGCACCAGGAATGACCCCGGGCTAAAAGCACGGATCAAACTACATTCAGCAATCATCTTTTTCTTTATGAGCGGAGCGGTGGGTGGTGCCTATCTTTTTAGGCTACTTCATTTTTATGTTTTCTTTATTCCCGCAGCCATTTTATGTTTTACACTGGTGTACGATGTGTTCAGGGTAAAAGTAAAACGCTTTTATAACCAGTGGAAGAATGCCGGTGCAAGCACCGTTGTTAATTAAATCCTTACAAGACTACTTCTTTCTCCTTTTCTACAGCAGTATATAATTTGTAGTAAGCCCCTTTGTCAGCCAATAGTGATTGATGGTCGCCACGTTCTATAATGCGGCCTTTGTCCATTACAATGATCTGACTGGCTTTGCGGATGGTACTGAGCCTGTGGGCTATTACTATAGATGTGCGGCCCTTTATAAGGGTATCTATAGCATTCTGTATCAGTTGTTCGCTTTCGCTATCAACAGAGGATGTAGCTTCATCCAGTATCAATATACTAGGGTTGTATAAAAGCGCACGTGCAAAAGATAATAGTTGTCTTTGGCCTTGCGATAAGGTATTGCCCCTTTCCATTACATCGAAATAATAGCCGCCAGGTAGAGACATAATGAAATCGTGAATGTCGAGCATCTTTGCAACTTCTTCTACACGCTCGAGCGGTATCTCAGTATTGCGCAAAGTGATATTATCGTACACTGTGCCCGAAAACAGAAATACATCCTGAAGCACAATACCAATATGCTTACGCAAGCTGTCTATATCGTAATCCTGTATATCACGGCCATCAACCATAATGGTGCCGCTTTCAATTTCATAAAGCCTATTGAGTATGCTAATGATGGATGTTTTACCTGCACCTGTATGCCCTACTACAGCAAGTGTATTGCCCGCAGGCAGATTGAAAGATATGCCTTTCAAAACCGGTACACCGGGTTTGTAACTAAAGTGTACATTCTCAAACGTTACTTCTCCTTTTACAGTGGCTGGTGTGTAATCGCCGTTGTGCTGCATATACTCCTCACTATCCAGTACAGTAAATACACGCTCACCCGAAACTATACCCATTTGCAATACATTGAACTTGTCTGCCATCATACGCAACGGACGAAACAAGAGGTTGATGTACAGCACAAAAGAGATGACTATACCAGGAGTGGTATTATAATGTAACAATTGTACAGCGCCATACCATACCAACAAGCCAAGTGACATAGCCAATATGATCTCTACCACAGGAAAGAATACCGAATAGGCAAAAATACTTTTAATGTTTGCAGCACGGTGCTCACGATTGATATCTTTGAATTTATTCAGCTCACGCTCCTCTGCCGCAAAGGCCTGCACCACATACATACCTGTTATGTGTTCCTGTACAAAAGCATTCAACTGGGCAACAGCATTACGTACACGCTGAAAGGATTTATGCACACTTTCTTTGAACACGTAAGTAGCAACGATCAATATAGGAAAGGTGGAAAGGCACACAAGCGTGAGCCTCCAATCGGTGAACAGCATTACTGTTATGATGGCTATAATAGTAAGCACATCTGCCATAATAGAAATAATGCCTTCAGAGAAAACATCATTGAGCGATTCAATATCGTTGATGGTGCGGGTGGTAAGTGTACCAATGGGTGTACGATCGTAGTAGGCGATGTCCTGGTAAAGTATTTTGTGGAACACTGCTTTGCGCATATCATTTACTACCGTCTGCCCCAGCCAGTTGATACGGTACATGAACCAGAAACGTAAAAGACTTTCGACAATGAGTATGCCTAATTGTATAACGCTGATAATGATAAGCCACTTTAAATTATGCCCACCCACATATTTATCTACAGAATATTGTATCAGGTAGGGACGCAAAGGAGTTACCACAGCCAGCACCACAGCCAACGATACTGTAAGCATTAAAGTGCTGCGGTAAGGATGTGTAAATGAAAATATGCGCCGCAGGAGATGCAGATCAAATACTTTCTTTTTCTTTTTTTCTTCTGCCAAGTTGTTTACCTTTTATGCGTATGGGGCACCCCTACAGGGTGCTAGCAATTTCTATATTTTGTCCTACAAAGCTCAGCCCCCTACAGGGGCATCAATCCAAAATATTTTCTCAAATTACACCACCTCTTTGTTCTGCGACATGAGGTATGCTTTTATGAAAT
>Ga0206878_10297_pt1 | contig 18908 bp, 14 predicted proteins | sample Alteio_BWOrgCont_8_FD_152621 | JGI IMG/M metagenome (GOLD analysis project Ga0206878, IMG submission 152621) | Enriched cells from forest soil in Barre Woods Harvard Forest LTER site, Petersham, Massachusetts, United States -... | ecosystem: Environmental > Terrestrial > Soil > Temperate forest >... | reverse complement strand
GAAGTAAACATCCGTTTGTCGATCATACTTGGCGCGGTAGGCGCCGGTGGCATCGGTTATGAACTCGATCGTGCGTTCGGGATGCTCGACTATCACCAGGCTTTTACAGCTATGCTGATCATCGTGGTAATGATATTCGGAACAGAACAATTATCCACAATGCTGAAGAAGAAATTTAAAGTGGAGGAGACATTGAAATGAGTACGATAAACATCATGATGCCCTCGGCGAAATACAAGCAAAAGGTCACTATTTTCAGCGTATCGGCAGTTGTTGTAGCGATAGCTTGTATATACCTTAACTTCAATCCTTTCGGATTTTTTACAGAATTTCACTTTCTGCGGGACCTTGTAGTTGAAATGTCCCCTCCAAACTACCACATTTTTTCTGATGACGCGTCCACGGCATATTCCATCCTGCAAACGCTTTCCATGGCTTTTTTGGGTACTTTATACGGAGGCATAATAGCAGTAGCGCTGGCCTTTTTAGCTTCAACCAATATCATGCCTTACAAGTTGATCCGCGTTCTGGCGCAGTTTTCCTTGTCGCTGCTGCGTGTTGTACCAATTTTAGTGATCATCCTTATATTTGTCATCGCCGTGGGTCCGGGGCCCTTTGCGGGGGTACTTTCTTTAATAGTACTTACTGTAGGGACTTTTGGCAAACTGTTTATCGAAATTATTGAAAATGCCGAGAATGCACCCGGTGAAGCTATCTTTTCGGTGGGGGCTTCCAGGATGCAGGTGATCAGGTATTCGGTTATCCCACAGATACTGCCCTCACTTATTGCTAATTTGCTTTATTCTTTTGATGTTAATATGCGTGCTGCCATCGGGCTAGGTATCTTTGGTGGCGGCGGCATCGGTTTCCAGTTTCAAATGGCAAAAAGCGTTCTTCATTATAAAGATGTTACCGCGCTCACCACTATTATCATAATTTTGGTGGTGGTAGTGGAGAAAATATCCGACTATTTGCGACGGAGAATTTTGGGCGAGGGGAAATTGAAATAAATGGCGGCGGCACCGGTTGCCTCACCCTGCCCTCTCCATCCCGATAGCTATCGGGAGAGAGGGTTCTAAAAAAGGTTCTAACGAAGCGCGAATCTCAAGTCCTCTCCTTTGGAGAGGATTTAGGTGAGGCAACAAGCAAATACTAATAAAACTATTACATAAATGATTGAAGTTGATAACGGCGAATTTGCTGATCCGTGGCGCGGCCCGCTGCCCATGACGGAAGCGCCATGGATACACGAGACCGCCATAGTAAAGAATAGCCGGATGGGCGCGTGGACGGCCGTTGGGCAACGTTGCGAACTTATTTCGAGCGATTTGATGGATTATGCGTACATGATACGTGATTCGGATGTGTTTAATGCCGAAGTGGGTAAGTTTGCCAATATCGCCTCACGCGTGCGCATTAACCCGGTAAACCATCCCATGTGGCGCGCAACGCTCCATCATTTTACCTACCGTGCTATTGCGCATTTGATGGATGATGCCGATGATGACGATAACGAAGTTTCAAACTGGCGCAACAGCAAACGGGTGATCATTGGCCCCGATGTTTGGATAGGCCATGCCGCCATCGTTATGCCGGGTGTTTCGGTGGGAACGGGGTCGATCATCGGTTCCGGTTCTGTTGTCACTAAGGATGTGCCCGATTATACTATTGTGGCGGGCAACCCGGCCAAAATAATACGACGTCGGGTAACCGAAGACGTGGAAGCAGCGCTAAAGCGAATAGCCTGGTGGGACTGGGGTCGCGACCAGTTAATAAAAGCCCTTCCCGATTTCAGGAAAATGCAGGCTGTCGATTTTGCTACTAAATACGATCCTTTAAACCAATAAAATAGCAGATGCTGACATTTTCGGAAAGTTACTTTGGGCAAATACGCGCCCTGGTGGGCAACCGAATGCTGAAAGTACCTGGCATGCGGATCATAATGGAAAATGAGAAAGGCGAAATCCTGCTGCAATTACGCGGTGATGTAAACAAATGGGGCCTGCCATCGGGCTTGCCCGAAGAAAACGAGGATATTGCTGAAACAGTAAAAAGGGAGGTAATGGAAGAAACAGGGCTGGTAGTGAAGGAATTCTTCCCATGGGGATTTGCCAGCTCGTTTGAAAGTGAAATATTTGTTTACCCCAATGGCGACGTTATTCACAATTACTCACTCGCTTTTTATACCCGTAAATGGGAGGGAGCATTGGTGACAGACGGCGACGAAACGTTGAAGTTGGATTTCTTCAGCCCCGGTAATTTACCGGAATTGATACCAAACCACCTCATCACCATAAAAAAATACCTCGAATTTAAAGCGGGCGGGCAATTTCAGTTGTTTTGATGCTGCTGCGTTAAAATCCTTATATATTTTAAACCTATCCTTATTAACGCCTAATATTCCACTAATAATTGAAGTATAATTTTACCGGTGTAAACAATACTTCTGTTAAATGAACTCCCGCCTCCTGACCAACGCACGCATAGTAACGCCTACTGAAAACTTTACCGGAACAGTCGAGATTGATAACGGTACCATCGCTGCGGTGCTGAAAGATAAATATTATCCCGAAGGAACCGACCTGGGCGGGCAATGGCTCATACCGGGCTGCATTGATATCCATACGGATTATCTCGAGAAAGAATTATACCCGAGAGCAAGCGCGGCCTTCCCGCTGCCGTTCGCGCTTCATTTTATGGATGCCCGGGCAGCCTCATGCGGTATCACCACGGTTTTTAGCGCAGTAAGTTTTTCTGATAATGAAGAGAAAAACCGTAACCTGCCCGAGGCGCTTTCCCTGGCGCAACAGATAGATAAAGCAAGGCACTCCTTGCTGGTACGGCATTTTTTGCACGCCCGGATAGACCCTAACAGCGAGGGGATATTGGATTACCTGGAACCCATGTCGCAACTGGAAAGCCTGTACCTGGTGGTGTACAACGACCATATACCCGGCCAGCGCCAGTTTACTATGCAGCAGCAGATAGAAATGCGCTCAAAGGCCTTCGGCATAAGCCCGGAGGAAGCCGAACGGCGGTTAATGGTTCAAATAGAAAAAACAAGCAAAATAAATAACCGCGAGCCGATATACCGTGCCTTTAAGGATAAATATATCCTCGGCAGTCACGACGATACCATTAGTGAGCATGTGGATGAAGGCCAAATGTTTGGGTCGACCTTGTCCGAAATGCCGACTACCCTGGAAGCTGCACGCCGGGCAAAAGAATTGGGGCAATGGGTTTGCCTTGGCGCGCCCAATTATTACCGGGGCGGTTCGCATTGCGGCAATTTATCGTGCGCCGAAGCGATGGAAGAGGGCCTGGTGGATATTTTGTGCAGCGACTACCATTTTCCTACCATGCTGGCCAGTGTGCTGCGCATGATTGAAAACGGGATCAGCCCGAGCAGGGCTGTAAATATGGTAACACTCAACCCGGCGAGGCTCTTAAATTTCGATAAGGAAACCGGCAGTATTGAGGCCGGTAAACGTGCCGATATTGTTGTGTTTAATGGCGACAGGTCATACGCCGCCGTTTCAAATGTTTTTGTTGACGGGGTTAGTAAATTACAAGCGGACTACACACATGGCGTAAAACCATTATCGGCCGAACGTAAAACGGTGTTCGACCTGTCGGATACAAGTTTATAAACGGTGATATGAAAATAGGCATCATAAGCGATATTCATGAGGACATACTGGCCTTGAGAAAGGCCTTCGAGACACTGGAGCGCTTAGGGTGCAGCGATGTGGTTTGTTTGGGCGATATTGTAGGGTTTAAAGTGAACACCTATCACTACCTCGATACCCGTAGCGCACATGAGTGCATTGCCATGGTAAAGGCCAATTGCAATACGGTGGTAATTGGAAATAACGACTTGTACCAGGTAAAAAGGCTGCCCAAATACACCGGCGGGATAGATTTCCCCGAAAACTGGTACGAACTGGACTTTTTTGAACGCAAGAAAATAAGTGATAACCGGGTTTTTTTATATGAAGATGTACAGCTGAATGCATTGCTGACAGCGGCCGATAAAGTTTACCTTCGGGAGTTACCCGAACTTGCGACGAAGCAGTATAACGGAAGAAATATATTTTTCTCTCATTTCGCATATCCCGATCTGCATGGCGTGCGTACCTGTTTCCCGCAAATGGCGGAAGAATACCATGAGCACTTAACCTTTATTGACAATCATAATTGCAAGACAGGCTTTTCGGGCCATATGCACTTTGAAGGGATAAGTATTTGCAATCACGACGACATTGAACGCAATCCCTTTGGCAAATACAAACTAACCGACCAACTGCAATGGCTTTACGGCCCATGTGTTGCGCGGGGACAGTTCAATAACGGCGTATTGGTATTTGATACCGATAAATTTGAAGTAGAAGCAGTGCCGTTGCTTTTTACAGGCAATTAAAATTTAACATTTATGACAACTACAATAGACCAGGAACTTTTTGAATCGGTTGACCAATACATCGGCAACCTGCTCGGCAAAGAGGACAGCGCTTTAATAGACGCCGATAAAACAATGAAAGACACCAGTATGCCCGGCGCGCATGTGTCGGCAAACCAGGGTAAGTTTTTACAAGTGCTGGCGCTATCGGTAAATGCAAAAAAAATACTCGAGATAGGTACTTTGGGCGGTTACAGCACCATTTGGCTGGGCAGGGCGCTGCCGCTTAACGGCCATTTGATAACCCTCGAATTGCACCAAACCAACGCGGATATTGCCCGGCAAAACATTATTAAGGCAGGTCTGGATCCCATGGTGGATATAAAAGTAGGTAAAGCGCTGGATTTGCTGCATCAAATTGAAGCCGAAGAACTTGGGCCTTTTGATATGATATTTATTGATGCCGATAAACCGCCATATACCGAATATTTTGAATGGGCGGTAAAGTTATCGAGGCCGGGAACCCTGATTGTCGCCGACAATGTGATACGTGAAGGAAAAATCCTTGACCCTGTTAGTACCGATGAAAAAGTTAAAGGTGTGCAGCGCTTTAACGAAATGCTGGCCAACAACAAGCGGGTAACAGCTACCATTATTCAAACCGTTGGCAGCAAATACCATGATGGTATGGCGATAGCGGTGGTGAATTAATGACGTTTTCTGATAAAAGACCCAATAAGTTAGCCAGATACATAAGCTTATAAAACTTAAAAATAACCATGAAACGTATTTACTTCTTTTTTCCGCTGCTTCTTCTTGTGTTACTTTCCTTTGCACCGGATACGCCGAAGGCTGACCTGGTGTTAACCAATGGCAACATTGTTACCCTTAAAGTTAAGGGCGACCGTGCCCGGGGACTTGCCATAAGCGCCGGGAAAATTATTGCGGTTGGCAGTAATGACGATATCCGGAAATTTGTTGGCCCCGGTACAAAGGTGATCGATCTGCATGGCAAAACCGTGCTGCCGGGTTTTAACGATGTTCACCAGCACCCGGCGCCGGTTTATACGTTCGATAAACCTTACGCCGTATTGGAGTTAGATACCGTTTCGTCCATGAAAAACCTCATCGCCCTTTTAAAACGGAAGGCAGCTATTACGCCAAAAGGCATGCTGATAAGAGGGGTAGGGTATAACGAAACAAAGCTCGGCGGTCAACCCATCCGCGACAGCCTGGATAAAGCATCGACCGATCACCCCATTCAAATATCGCATGTAAGCGGCCATTTATCGGCGGCCAATTCTTATTTAATGGACTTAAACGGCATCGACGAAAATACCAAAGACCCGGCGGGCGGCGCATTCGAGCGTTACCACGGCACCAATAAACCGGATGGGATATGCAAAGAGGTTGCCGCAGGTTTCCTTCATCGTTCAAAAAAAATAATAAGCCCACCGCAGCCTACCGGAGAACAGGAAATGGAGGGCTTCCGGATATATTTCAACAGGTTGCTGGCAAGCGGCGTAACCAGCGTGGGCGATGCATGGACAACCCCCGAAAAAGTAACGGCATACAGCAAATTAGTGGCCGAACATTTCCCCATGCGTTTTAACCTGCTGATGGGTACGCCCTACGCCAACGACCTTATATCAGGCAAAATAAAACGGTCAAATACCGAATACCTGCGCATTGAAGGTGTAAAGGTAATTCACGGAAACTCGCTGAGCGGTAAAACCTGCTGGCTTTATGAGCCTTATGATATGATAAACCCCGTGACCGGGAAAAAGGATTATTATGGCATCCCCCCGGCCCGCAGTCAGCAATCATTGGATAGCCTTTTTTTAAGGATCCACAAAGCAGGGTTGCAGATAGCCTGCCATTCCAACGGCGACCGGGAAATAGATATGGTGATAAAAGCGATAGAATACGCGCAAAAAGAATACCCCCGTGCCGATGCCCGTCATCGGATTGAGCATTGCAGCATTACGAACCAGGATATACTCGACAAAATAAAAAGGGACAGCATTGTCCCGGTATTTCATTGTTATATGTACGAACTGGGCGATAAAATGCTGGTTTACGGCAAAAAAAGGATGGCTATGCTGCATCCCACCAAAAGTGCAATGGATATGGGGATCATCTACGCCCTTCATTCCGATGCACCCATATCACCCTACCCGGCCATGATCAGGCTGGGAAGTGCAGTTAACCGTAAAACCAAGGACGGTGGTATTGTGATAGGGGCGAACCAATGTATTGATGCCGAGGACGCCATAAAAGCCTATACTTACGGCGGCGCCTACACCACTTTTGAAGAGAATAAAAAAGGCAGGCTGATGACAGGGCAATTGGCAGATATGATCGTTCTGGATAAAGACCCAACCACTATCGATCCGGAGAAGATTTATGGGATAAATGTTTTAACGACCATACTGGGGGGGAAGGTGGTTTTTGAAGGCGGTAAGCTATAACTTGATACGTACATGTATGAGAAAAACGGCGTCGTCGAAATCTTGCATTTTGCTGAATTAAATTGAAGCTTTGAAGTACGCGACTCCAGGGCCTAATGGCTTTCCCTGGTTTTTTTATTTGGTTCTTCTTTTAATATGCCTGAATTAAGACCCCCGCCGGGATATGTAAAACCTCGTTCAGTTTCCTGATCATAGCGAGACTTAGCTTTCTTTTGCCCGAAAGTATCTCAGATTTCCTGGATCGGTAACCTAAAATATCCCCAAGCTCTTTTTCAGAGATGCCCATCTGATCGAGCCGGAATTTAATAGCTTCCAATGGATTGGGAGAGGGTACCGGATATTGAACCAATTCATATTCTTTAACGAGAATACTTAATATCTCTAATTCATCCGATGCGGCGCTGCCTTCTTTTATATCGGTTTGCAGCAACTCATAAACACGAGCCAAAGCATCACTGTATTGTTGGTCTGTTTTAATTGGCTTTAACATAACTTATTGTTTTTGCATTTATCAGGTCATATTGTTTGTGCGTTCCGAACCAAACTACAAACACGATTTTCAATCGATATTCAATATCAACGACCAGGCGGTAACTGTTGCTATGAATGTTGAAAACAACTCTTTTGTTTGTGAGTATGGAAGCGTTGCAATACTGTAACTTCAATTCATTAGGACTATTCCACACTGCAGCAGAGGCTTCTTCATACCAACTTAACAAGGCTTGCTCTGCCTGATGATAATCGGAACAATAATCTCTTAGAGTTTTTACTGCTATTACTCGCATCGCGTGTGCAAATATAACAAATGTTACCACAATGGTAACATTTTTTTGGTGGATTTAGTTAAGCGTGATTTTAATTGCTTCTCTTCAATTTGGTTAAATATCCATATTGTGCGTTGCCCGGGAGAAAACAAACACAAATGTTTTACCAAAATAAGGCTAATACCATTTAAATAAACCTACCTTTAAAATATATTTCCTGAGATTACATTTAGTTAACTCCTGCTTACCCCATTTTTCCTGATTTAGTATGCCCGATAGCAAAATAAGTACCGAAAAGGTCGACCAGCAATTTCCCGTTGTTGGCATTGGGGCATCGGCCGGCGGTTTGGAGGCTTTTAAGTTGTTTTTAGCAACTATACCCGAAAAATCGGGGATGGCGTATGTTTTTGTGATGCATTTAAGTCCCTCGCACGAGAGCTACCTGCCCGAAATTCTTCAAAAGTTCACCAAAGTACCGGTAGCTGTTATAGCTGATAATGTGCATCTTGAGCGAGATCACGTCTATATTATCCCCCCAGATAAAATGCTGACGACCGTAGACAGTGTGCTGAAACTGGAACCCATAAAAAACAGGAAGATCAAAACGATCGACCTTTTCTTTTCCTCGTTAGGCGTTACGCACCAGAGTTTCGCCGTGGGCGTGGTTTTGTCCGGCTCGCTTGATGATGGCACCATGGGGCTGCAGGTGATAAAGGCAAATGGCGGTATCACTTTTGCCCAGGAGGAGTCGACCGCCGCTTTCGACAGTATGCCAAAGAGCGCCATTGATTCCGGGGCAGTGGATTTTATTTTGCCTGCTAACCAAATCGTGGCAAAATTAATAGAGATCAACCTGCCTTTTCATCCAAATTATATAACACAACCGGTTACGGTAACCGAGGAGGCAGAAGATGAGGACGTTTTCAGGCAACTGCTGACAGTGATCCGCATCAGGAAGGGCGTCGATTTCCATAATTATAAACAAAGTACCATCAAGCGCCGCCTCGCGAGGCGTATGGCGCTTAATCACCTGGAAAAACCTGCTGAATATTTAATTTTTTTAAGGGAAAGTAAAAACGAACAGGATTCCCTCTACAATGATCTGTTGATCTCGGTAACAAGTTTTTTCCGCGACCAAAGGAGTTTCGACCTGTTGTGCAATACAGTACTTCCGGGAATCATCAACCAAAAAACAGCAAATGAGTCCCTGAGAATTTGGGTGGCCGGATGCGCAACGGGAGAAGAGGCCTATTCTATAGCAATATGCATCCAGGAATATTTAGGCGATAAAACCGGATCCAGGAAAATTCAAATATTTGCGACTGATGTATCAGAGCTGGCCATTGCAAAAGCCCGCACCGGCGTGTATCGCCAAAATGAACTCGGCGGATTATCAACAGAACAGGTTCAGCAGTATTTTATTAAGCTTGACGGCAGTTACCAGGTAAATAAAACTATCCGCGATATGTGCGTATTTGCGCACCATAATTTATTAAAAGACCCGCCTTTCTCGAAGATCGACCTGGTGAGTTGCCGCAATGTGATGATCTACCTGGAACCCTTCCTTCAAAAACGGGCTTTGTCTATTTTTCATTATGCCCTGAATGAAAAAGGTTACCTGATGCTGGGTAAATCGGAAACTATTGGCAGCAATACAGAGATTTTTAATTCATATAACTCGCACGAAAAAATTTATCAATCAAAAGGCCCACAGGGCAGGTATCGCCATATCTCAACGGCAAGGACCGAGCAAACTTTAAAGGAAATGGACCAGCAAAGCCCGGGCAAGGGTGGCGAAAAAGATGTACGTAAAAAGGCGGAAGCTATTTTAATAGATAAATATACCCCTGCAAGTGTAATTGTAAACCAAACGTATGACATTGTAGAGTTTTGTGGCGATACGGATGCATGGCTGGCATTACCTAAAAGAAAGCCAAGCTTTAATATTTTAAAAATGGCCCGGGAGGGCTTGTCGTTCGAGATCAGGAACATGCTCCACCTGGCAAAAACAAAGCTAGTCACCGTACGGAAGGAGGGCATATCGTTTAAAGATAACAGTGGTCAGCATTACGTAAACATTGAGATCACCTTACTGCCGGACGAGGCTGAAGATTATTACCTGGTGGTGTTTCAAAACAGCAAATTAGCGGTAATGTCGTTTGCAAGTGAAGACCTTATAGCAGGGAGTGAGCACCCCAGCGAGAATGTTAATGCCTGGATACAGCGTATAGCGCAATTGGAAAAAGAACTTGCAGACATCAGGGAAGATATACGGTCGATAACCGATGTGCAGGAGGCTGCCAATGAAGAACTGCAAAGCGCTAACGAGGAGTTATTATCGGGAAGTGAAGAATTGCAAAGCCTGAACGAAGAACTGGAGACCTCGAAAGAGGAATTGCAAAGTACGAACGAAGAGATCATTATTGTAAATACCGAATTACTCGACCGGAATAGCCAGCTGAATAGTTCAAGGAGATATGCGGAAGAAATTTTTAACACCATTCACGATCCTTTGATAATACTGGACAGCGACCTTAAAGTTATCCGTGCAACCGACGGGTATTACCAAATGTTTAATGTTAACGAGCAGGAAACCGAGGGTGTTTTTATTTATGACCTTGGAAATAAGCAATGGGACATCCCTTCCCTTAAATATCAGCTGGAAAATATTCTGCCTGACCAGGGCTCGTTTAAAGCATTCGAGGTAGACCATACCTTCAATAAGATAGGGAAAAAGACGATGCGTTTAACCGCCAGCCAATTCGATACGCATGCACAAAAAAATTTAATACTCCTAGCCATACACGACATTACCGACAAACGCAAAGTAGAGGAGGGGCTGGCCGAAGTAGAACGTTTGCTGGCCGAAAGTAAAGAAAGATTACGTTTTGCTATTGAATCGGCAGGGATCGGAACCTGGGACTTTGACCCATTGTCCGGCGAGCTGATCTGGGATAACAGGTGCAGGGAGCTGTACGGGGTATTACCTGGCGATTTTGTTGATTATAATGTTTTTTTAAGTCATTTACACCCGGACGATCAGCAAATTGTTGATGATGCTATACATAAAGCGCTGAACGAACCTGACAGCAAGGAGTTTAACCTGGAATACCGGACTGCAAATGAGAAGGGCGAAATGCTTTACTGGATAAAAGCCAAAGGGCGTGCCTACTTTAACAATGAAAAAATTGCCATCCGGTTTATAGGTACCGTCCTTGATATCTCGGGAGAAAAAGACATCGAGCAAAAAACTAAAGAACTGTTAGCAAAGAAAGATGCGTTTATCAGCATAGCAAGCCATGAATTAAAAACGCCCATCACTAGTTTGAAGGCATCGCTGCAGTTGATGATCCGTATGAAAGATAAGCCTTCGGCAATGTTCTCCAGGCTGTTGGATCAATCGGGCAGGAGCATGGAAAAGATAAGCCGCCTGGTGGATGATCTTTTAAATGTAAACAGCATGAACGAGGGGCATTTGCAATTAAATAAGTTATCGTTTAATCTTTCAGAGATGCTTCACCTCATCAGCGCGCGGGCAGCAGAAGAAAGCAATCATGAAATAATTGTTGAAGGCGACGATGCCCTGGAGATATGCGCCGACGACCATCGTATTGAGCAGGTTGTTGTTAACCTGGTTAACAATGCCATAAAATATGCACCTGTCTCAAAGCAAATAAAAATTCAAATGGCTAAGGAAGCCGGCCATGTAAGGGTATCGGTAAAGGATTTTGGGCCGGGGATAGCTGAAGAGAAGAAACCGTTTCTATTTGACCGTTATTACCGGGCCGATTATTCCGGTAGCAGTTCAGGATTGGGTTTAGGTTTGTATATCTCGGCTGAAATAGTAAAACGACACGAAGGTGAGATGGGGGTCGACAGTCAATTGGGTGAAGGGGCAACTTTTTGGTTTACCTTGCCGGTGTGAGTATGATGATATAACTGGATTTTATGTCTTTTCTAATGTCAATAGAACCATGAGAAAATTAAAATTACAGATGCAAATTTCCCTCGATGGGTTTGTTGGCAGCCCCAGGGGATTTAATGCAAAATGGAATGACGAAGCCAATAATTATTCCATTGAAAACCTTAAATCAGTTGATTGTATCGTTCTAAGCGGTAAGGTCGGAAAGGATTTTGTTCCGCATTGGGCGGCTGTTGGCGGTGATGCCGGGCTGGCGGATCATCTTTTTGGGAAAAGAGTGACAGAGCTGCCCAAAATTGTTTTTTCAAACACGCTTAAAGACGGCGTGTTGGAAAACACAACCATAATAAAAGGAGATTTAACGGAGGAGATAAATAAGTTAAAAAACTCCGCAGGTGGCGACTTGCTTACTTATGGCGGCGCCAGCTTTGCTTCCAGCCTTATAAAAGCAAACCTGGTAGATGAGTATCATTTATTGGTGAATCCGATAGCACTGGGTACAGGCATGGCTATATTTAACCAATTGCAGGACAACCTGCAACTCCGGCTGGTTGGCAACACGGGGTTTAATTGCGGCACCGTGGTGCTCGTTTATCAGCCTGCAGCCTTCATGGAAAGCTTTGCGTAGTACCTGTTATGTATTCGAAGGCCCAATTGGGCTATTTATGGCAGGGTATCTGTCTTATATAAGCAAAATAAAGGAACAACAGCAACACTCCCATTCCAGCGTCAAGGGCTTTTTAGTGTTAATTTCCCATGTGCAAACTAATCACCCGCGTGATCTGCCATTGGTTATTTTTATGCCGCCAAACGATGATAAACCTATCTGGTTTTGACAAGGCATCATGTTCCGCATGATTGATGAACCGGTGAAGAGCGATCTCCACCGCGCCAAAGTTTGGTATTTCATAAACCTCTATACTCCCTTTTACCAGCACGCGGGTCACTTTGCCGCAAATATTGGCTTTAATTGCCGATAGAAGAGCCTTCTTCGAGGTTTCCAGGCCGCCACCGTCATGATAAAACTCTATACTATCGGCATAAATAGCAGCTTGTTTATCCATGTCGCAGCTGTTATAGGCGTTAAAATAGACGCTATCCATGTGCACGATCGTATTATAAAATTCCTGCGATTTGGGCTTATAAACATAGGTATCCCCGCTTTGCGCGAATGCAGTGAGCGAAGTGAACAGGCTAATAAGCAACGCTAAAAGTGTCAATGACGTAATTTTTTTCATAATTCTTTTTTAAAATCTAACTACCAGTACCGTGCCAATGGGATAATCAGCTAATAATCAAAGATATGGGATTGTTAAAAAAATGCCATGTCCGATAATGACACGTGGTTTGTCCGTTTGCGATACTATTATTAATTCCCTTAGAGCATTGGCGGGTTTGCAATTACCAGCACATGGCCGCAGGGAAAGCTATTTTGCGTTCTCGGGCCGAACTGTATAAACGCTGAAGTTGGCGCAGTTTTTACGCCACCGTACATCGTTACACAAAAATCTCCGGATGCAAGGTAAGCCCTGGTAAAGTAATAAGACCCGCCATAAGGTGCTGCAAAATTATCCGCGCCCAAAAACGTCATTATTTTATTTACGGTGCCGGGGCTTTCGGAATCAGAACCACCCGGATAACGCGCAGCGCTCCCGGCTGCGGCTAAAAAGAAATTAAATTGATCTGTGGATGCATACTGAAACCCTGCATACGCACCGCCCGGTTTTAACTGTTCCGCCATTTGGTCACGGGATAAATTGAGCCCGGGCTTCCAGCTGAGGAAATATAAACCGGTAGTGCTTTCAAAGGTCAATAGTCCATCTCCGTTCATCTTCCAATCTGTTTTTACAAGTGCCGGCTGTTGCGGTAAATTCCCGCCGGTCCATTCTGCCGGAATGCTGCCGTCTTTTTTCGCCCTTACCCGGGCCTGGAACATGTTGATGTGTGTATAGCCTGTTATTTTGCGAATCGGTATCCCAATTGATGAACTATCCTGAGCAGTATAGGTGCCGGTTGCCACCCTGTTAGTTGCTTGTTCAATTACCTGTATCTCGTAACCATCGTTATTCGCTACATTGTCCCATGTAGCTGAAAATCCCAACTTGGTGCCATCGGTAAGCACCTTTAAAGACGGGACTTTCGGCAGATGCTGAACACTTTGCGCGGATTCTCCGTAGGTGCTGTCGAGCTTTTGTACCGCCCCGATAGCGCTCACCATGGCAATATACGGCCCTTTGCCGGCAGTAAAACTACTTAAGGGTATCCTGGTGGAGGTGGTATTAACAGCGGCGGTGAAAGCAGCGGCAATAACAGACTTGGTGTACTGGTCCACCAGCCGGATATTGTAACCGTAGCTGCCTTTAACGGCATTCCACCCGATTGTGAAACCCGTACTTTCATCGTAGCGGAAAGTGATGGATTCGGGTGGGTTAAGTTTTGTTAAACTTTTAATAGGCGTTATATACAATTCAAAACTGGTATTAACTATCGTCACTTCGTGCATCTTGTACCACCTGAATGCGCCGAGGCTAACCTTATCCGTTTTTAATATTGTTGCAGGTGGGTCGAAAAGGCGTTCTTCCTGTCGTATAAGCTGTGGATTTACATGTTTATTGTTATTAACTACATATTGTGCTTCGGCAATAGCTTGTTTATCCCGGTGCACCATAACCTTCCATTCAGCCCCCCAGGTGCCACCCCAGCCCTGGTCCGTCACATCTGCAGAAGCCACAATTTTTGTAATCACCCCATCAACGCCCACATCACCCATCCCCACTATTTGATAACCTCTCGACACGCTCGTAACCGGCGCCGGGTAGTTAAATTCCACTTTTATTTCCTTAACATAGTACTTAGCTGTCAGTACAGAAATGTCAAAATTATCAAATGCCTGCGAGCCATCGGCCTTTTTGAACGAAACTAAAACTTCCCGAAAAGCTTCTGCATCCAACATTGGCCCCCATGAGTCAAAGATAACATTGGCGAGTTCATCCGGCGACAATGAATAACCCGATGCTTCATAGATCCCCTGGAAACAACTGAAGCAAGCTGTTGTGTTTTTGGCCGGATCGAGGTTAGCTACGTCATAACATTGCTGGAAAATAGTGTCTAAAGGTATTGCTGAATTGATCGTCATAACTTCATTTTTTTAATTTGAACAAATCGACTGTAGAATAATACCGTGCTGCTGCGGAAGCCACACGCCGCCCTCGGTTCTGAAAAACTGCGGGATGGACCGGAAAATTTCTGCCAGCGGGTAAGCTTTAATGCCGTAAATCCCCGTTGCAAGATACCTGACATTTTTATCGGTTAAGGCGCCTATTGGAAACTGGTGGCCGAGTTGCACCAGCACGTCGGGCAGGGTATTGGTGGTGGCCAGTTGTTTTATGACTGCGTTAATTTGATACTGAAGGTCGCCATCAAATACCTGGTAGAGGAGCAGGTCGTAAACGGAAGGGTCCCATGCCTGCCCGCTGTTTTTATAATAATCGCGAATGGAATCAATAGCCGAATTCCGGTCGAAATTATTGTTTTTGACGGCTCCTGCAAGTTTCAACAGGTTTTGTTCGTTTAGGGCGGCCAATCCAAACCGGTTAGCGCTCATACTAACAACCAGTGGAAGACTGTACCCTTCGTGCCTTATTTGTGCGATGTACTGATTAATATTTTGAATTACGGTAATGGTTACCTGCTGCTGGTACACCGTTACGCCCGATCTTAACCCCGTTAGTGTAATGGTAGTGGTTTGATAAAGATTAAGCGGGAACGAGCTTTGCTGTAGGCCGATGCTCGAACCGGTGCTATTCGTCGGCTCATCTTTTGTACTGAGTGCTTTAAGCTGACCGTCGAGCAGGTAATGCAGTCGCAACTCATCTATAGAATGGCTTGCCCAGCTAAGGGTAGCAGTTTCTTCGCCGTTCAGTACCGTTTTATCGCTTAACAGGTTAATATATTGAGCGATTTGTCCAGGTGGAACAATACCCTGCAGTTGTGCAGTCTGCAGGTTGACCAGGGATGCTCCGTCGCCGGCAAACTGGCTTGCAACTATTTTTCCATGGGTGTAAACGTCGCCGTTTTTATCTATTTGGGCTATGTTTCTTTTATCAGTATCAACCAGCGAAAGGAAATTACCGGTAGTAAAAAACGTTTGGTTGATCAACTCTTCAACTAACAGGTTCAGCAATGTTAATTCGGTATCGCTTGTTACCGTCAGTATTTCAACTACCGTTGTCGCTACCCGGATCTTTTGCCCGTCGGCGAGCACTTTTTTAAAGTTAGTACCAGTTCCGGTTAAAACGGCGCTGCCGGGATTGCCTGAAACTGTTCCTTCATGCCGCTGATCATAGGCGCCGTTAATGGTTAGTTGCCCGTTAACGTCGGATGGGAAGTCAAGCGGCGGAAGGTTATCAACGGAAATGGGACCCCGAAGTTCGGCCGCCGAAAGATTGGTGAGTTTTGAGCCGTCGCCCGCAAACCCGGCTGCTGTTACTGAACCTCTTGTATGGATTATTCCAGTTGTATTTATAGCTCCGGTTCCGTCGATCCCAAGCACCTCCGCGCCAGTCATGTTTTTTAACGAAAGGAAACTTCCGGCAACAAAGATCGACTGATCAGTTACGCCTTCCGGTAACCCGCCGTTAATCGTTATGGTGTTATTTTCGAAGCTCCGAATTTCTACCACATGTGTAGCTAACCTCACCTTTTGGCCTGCCGACAATCTACTAAAGTCGATTCCTGTGCAGGTTAAAGTTTCGCTGTCTTTTGCACCGGAAACGGTTCCTTCCAGTTTTTGATCATATGCCTCAGTTATCGTTAGCAAGCCGCTGATATCGGATATATTGACCGGGTCGGCCGGGGGGAGGTTCTTCTTATCAATACGACCCTCTATTTTTGAAGCGGAAAGGTTGTTAAGCCCGGAACCATCACCGGTAAAGCCGGAGGCAATTACGGGGCCGTTGGTTTTAATGCCACCTTTTGCATCGATCGTTAGTAATTCTTTACCTTCAGTATCTTTAAGTGAAAGAAAATTGCCACCAACATAAACCGGCTGGTCGTGAATATCATCGGTTAGCTTTGTTTTCAGGGTGATCTTGTCCTGTTCGCTGCTTAATACCTCAACTATTTTTGTTCCGATACGGATTTTTTGCCCCGCGGTAAGTTTTGTAAAATCGATGCCAGTGCCCGTTAAAACATCGGTCTCCCTCGTTCCCGACACCGTGCCCGCAAGTTTTTGGTCGTAAGTTTCTGTAATAGTTAACACGCCGTTGATATCGGATATGTTTATCGGGTCGGCAGGAGGGAGGTTCTTCTTATCAATACGGCCCTCTATTTTTGAAGCGGAAAGGTTGATAAGCCCGGAACCGTCGCCGGTAAAGCTGGCGGCGCTTACGTTACCGCCTACATCTAATGCGGTTTGCGGCTTTTTATTGATGCCAACCATGCCCTCTTTTGAGATGTAAAACGCCAGTTTGTTATTGTTATCCCAAACAGATAAAACATCCCGCCTCACGGTTCCTTTAGCATTTGTAAAAGCATTGGCTATGGTTCCGTTTATGATAAACGATTCCTTGTCAGTAATGGATTTTACTGTATAATTAACACCGTTTATGTTAACCAATTCTCCCTCCCGTAACTCGGCTTTGAACTGGGTGTCTTTCCCGGTGATCGTATCGGAATTTGCCAAAACTGATAGCGTTCCCGAAAGGATACATGGTTTGGCGCTTAGCAGGAAATTCGTATCTGCAGACGGATCGCCAACCAGCACGCCGTCATCTGTTTTGTTAACAAACGAATCGATGAGGTCCGCGAAATTGGACTCGGTCGGAATGCTGTTCTTAAGAAAAAAAGATTTGAGTTTTCCTCTGTTTTGCGTGCCCATGTTATTTCTCTTTAAAAATCAATTAACTTTAAAATTATAACCTATCTGCATAAAATCAACCCCCTGCGGTGTTCCGTCTTCATTGCTTTTGCCCAACTCGCTGTTCAGGTCGGCATCAGTAGCAATGGCCATCATCGAAACCTGATATTTAGTGGCCGGGTTGGGCGCCGTTTCATCGTCCTTCAGGTGATATAATCTGAAGGTGCAGTTGGTGGGTAATTTGTCGTTTTGTTTGGTAATCGTTTTGGTTTCCAGCAAGGTATTCTTGTCGGCATATAATTCCACCACATACTCCTTTAGTGTAGCTTTGGTAAGCCCCACAGGTTCAGGCGCTACCTCCGCCCAGGTCACATCAATAATGCCATTCTCTTTTTTTGCTGCATCCTCCCAGTTGAGGCGCATTACCGGTTCGGGTTTCTTTAATCTTGGTGTGGTTAAGGATTGAGTAACCTTATTTCCGCCATAAGTATTTCCGTCTAACTTAAAAAACGCCTGGACGCTGATATTGCACAACTGACCGCAAGCCACCTCCTGCCCGCGTCCAACGGCCACGCTCATTTTCAAATCGCCCTGGCCCCATTCATGCCGTCGGCCATTGATCCATACCTCGAAGTTTATGGTTCCCCTTGCAGGTGTTTTACCTTCGTTCACTGCATTCCAATTGAGGTCGATCTTTTTTGAACCGGACTCTGTATAGACCGCTTCAAATTTGCTGATATTGAGGCGACTCTTTATTTCATTTTCAGCTTTCTCCTTCTTTGCCTTCGCTTCGTCTTCCTGTCTTTTTTGTTCGGCAGAGTCAAAGATCCATTTGAAAAACTTGGCAATAGCAGCCAAAAGGCCGACTGCAGCAACAGCTACATCGGCAAAGGCCTCAATTGTTGCCGTTGCTGCCGCCGCTGCCGCTGCTGCTGCCGCCTCTGCCGCCGCCGCGTCAAGTGCACTTTGCAATGCCTTTTTTAAGGCCTCTTCGCCGGCCTGGCATATCAACCTGCCGATAGCGTTTTTTGCCGCATCGCCAATGGCTTTAATAGTTAACAGGCTAAGTAATTCAGCCAGCGCTTCTTTATTATTCCATAACGCTTTCGCTATGTTCACCAGATTCTTCAGCAGGGAATCCAGGAAGGCATCCGCCAGGTCGTTAAGGCCTTTTGGAAGCCTAACCTCCAGTGTAAGGATGAGGTCTACGGGAATATCATGGTCAAGAACAGAAACAGTGTAGATACCGGTTAATTTAACCGCCATAAAGCCTTTTGTAGTTTCTTTTGGGACCTCATATTTAAAGGCAAAGCTGGTTTTAATAACCTCGTTAAAGGCAAGGTCGGTGATTTGGTTAAATGCCTTGCTGCAGGCCGAGTCGCTTAAATTGGCCAGGTCCTTGAATTGTTTCGCCCAGTCCAGCGCTTGCTCTAACTTCCCCAGGTCGATGGGATATTTCGTGATGCGAAAACCTCCTGACTTTTTCCATGCAAAA
>Ga0206878_10296_pt1 | contig 19047 bp, 16 predicted proteins | sample Alteio_BWOrgCont_8_FD_152621 | JGI IMG/M metagenome (GOLD analysis project Ga0206878, IMG submission 152621) | Enriched cells from forest soil in Barre Woods Harvard Forest LTER site, Petersham, Massachusetts, United States -... | ecosystem: Environmental > Terrestrial > Soil > Temperate forest >... | reverse complement strand
CTATCTGGAAGACCGTCGCTACAATCCGGAGACCCAGGTGACATCTGACGACTGGGCGGGGCGTTCAGAGGGCGCACTGCATCAGGCGCTGGCTGGCCTCGATCCGCGCAGCCAAGAGATTCTGCAAACCCGCTGGCTGGCTGACAAAAAATCCACACTGCAGGATCTTGCTGACAAATATGGCGTTTCTGCAGAAAGAATCCGCCAGCTGGAAAAAAACGCCATGCAAAAGCTCAAAAAACTGCTGGCTGTTGATGCTGCCTGAGATATCATGATCACTGCAAAGATATCCATGGACAGGAGATCACGGCATTGTTTACAAATGAAAAAAAACGCAAGAAAAGCACGTTTGTGACATATGGATATGATTTACCTTCAGGTCCCTACAAGCTGCATATCAATATCTCTCCGGCGCAATATGAAGAAGCACTCGCCCTGATCAAACCCATCATCGAGCAGTACGAAATTTCAGCAAAGTGGAGGGACCCCGAAATCATTCGGGAGACTCTGAATAAAAGTCGTGACAATACTCATCTCCGGTTTGATGCCCAGTTTACCATTTATTTGCAACCCTGTAATTCTCCGGAAAATCCAGAACAAATCGCAGACAGCCTTGATCTCATCAAAAATATCACCGACATTTTGACTGAAAAAAATGTCCTGCCGGCTCCCCGCCCTGCCAATGATGAAAAACTGAATAACTGGTTTTCATTTCGTCAGGATAACTTTGATGGACAGAAAGTTCGGTCTAACGAAATGACAGAAAATCAGCGCAAAATCCAGAAAGAATCTGCCATGTTCATTGCACTCGAAGAAAATATCGGTGTTGCAGAGCCGGATTTTGCGAAAAATGCAGAAAGGGACAACGAGGGCAATCTCACTCCACAGGCTATCATAAAAATTTTTACTGATTTTGCAAAAGGATTCTCAATTTTCAGGCATCACCGCAACTGCGCACAAATCATGGCGAATGAACTGGCTGATATGGAAAACATTACCGCCAGAAAAATCCAGCAATGCATTATGAAAAATTTCACAAATGAAGAAACCGCCTCACACATCAACCCAACAGGCGGATTCATGCAAAGAATACGTTTTGTGCTTTCTGAAATGCATTCAACAAATGAGATGGGAATTGACGATCAACATGCCCATGAAACAAAAGAAGAAGAAAAAAAATATGATGATGAAAAACAGGATAACGCACCTGATACGAACAACAAACCGGGTCCCCAGGGGCTGTGATGTTTTATTTTACCCCGTTATTCAAGGGGAAAAAGCATTGTTGTTTTGAATATCTTCAGGGCTGATATTAAAAGCATCATCCAGAAGCGCATCCACATCGTTATTTGTGTTCCACTCACTGACAGCGAACCTGCCTGCTGTCCAGGTTTTATCAGGCAAAGGCACATCATTCGCATTGTTTGCCGCGTTCTCCTGCCTGAGCCTGTTTTCAGTTTCTATTTCAATCCAGGACAGGATTCTATCATGCTGATACATTTTCAGTTCGGAATTAAAGGATTTCAATATTTCATAGCCCATGTAACAATAATTCCAGTAGCGATTCTGTGCTTCCCATTGCAGCGCACTCATTCTGGCAAGCAAATTGTCAGGGTTTTCAACCTCCAAAAGCTGGTGCAAAAGAGCAGCTAGCATAAACTGCTGATTAGCCCGCTTCAGTGAATATGAACTGAATAAATTCAGATCAAAATCTTCGCGTTCTACTCTTTGAATTTTCAAATGATTGTTTTTCTGTTCAAGAGGTACAATATTTTCAGTATCATCAATCAAAAAGGTGCAGGAAAGAACAAAAGATTCATTCAGTGTCACGATCAGATCTTTTTGGCCATTCCGGCCACCTGCCATTTCGTCCTGTGAAAATACCCGCACGTCGTCTTTGGAAGAATTTTCCGCAGGAATTTTCTCCAGCAATCTGTCGACGACGGCTTTGTTGGACTCCTTGCAGGCTGCGCTAAAAAAACTGAGCCTGGCTTTATCCTTCCGACGAATCAGCAGGTACTGCAAAAGCTCATTAAAGGCAGGAAAGCGAAACATGTGCAATTCCATATCCTGATAGGGTTCTGCCGCAGGAAATATCTCATGCGCGTCAGTTCCCTTTACATGTTTTGGAATGATGGCTCCTGTGGTATCACGCAGGATAAAGCTCTTGTCCAGATCAAAAATCACCTGGATAAGCTGGAGCTCAGTCGAAGCAGACTGATTCTGCTTCTGTTCATTGTTCTGTTCATTGGCATCAGTACCCTGTCTCTCAAACATGCGTGCCACCTGACTGATCAAATCATAATGAGACAAGTTTAACTGTATAAAATTAAACCAATATTAATTTGATAATTTACTTAAAAATCAATAGGCTATCGAGAAATAGGGGGGGTGTGCTGGGTAAAAAAAGGAAAGGCGGGCATTTGCCCGCCTTTCAGAAGAGCGCGTTACAAATCACCGCCCAAGGCTTTGGTTTGCTCGCCTTCGATTTCTTTCATGCTAAGGCGGATTCTGCCCTGGCGATCCACTTCAATTACCTTGACGCGAACCGTCTGGCCTTCGCTCAGATGATCACTGACACGCTCCACCCGCTGTTTGGTAATCTGGGAAATATGCACCAGACCCTGTTTGCCCGGCAAAATACTCACAAAGGCACCGAAATCAGCAAGCTTCACCACAACGCCTTCATAAATTTCACCAGGAGAAACATCCATGGTCAGCTGCTCGATGCGTCGCACCGCCTCTTCACAGGCAGCAAGATCCACCGCAGAAACACTCACCTCACCATCATCACTGATGTCAATCACAGTGCCGGTTTCTTCCGTCAGCGCACGAATCGTCGCCCCACCCTTGCCAATCACATCACGAATGCGATCAGTTGGAATTTTGAGGGTCACAATTCTTGGCGCAAAAGCTGAAAGCTCAGGACGCGCCTGTGGCAACGCCTTTTCCATGATGGCAATAATATGCAAACGCGCAGCCAGTGCCTGTGTAAGCGCTGCTTTCATGATCTCTTCGGTAATGCCGTCAATCTTGATGTCCATCTGCAGCGCCGTCACGCCATGACGGGTTCCCGCTACCTTGAAATCCATGTCGCCCAGATGATCCTCATCCCCAAGAATATCTGTCAGCACCGCAAAACGGTCGCCTTCTTTAACGAGGCCCATGGCAATACCCGCAACATGCTCACGCAGCGGTACACCTGCATCCATCAGCGCAAGCGATGTACCACAAACAGTCGCCATCGAACTCGAACCATTCGACTCGGTGATTTCAGAAACCACCCGCAAAACATAAGGGAAATCTTTTGGCAGAATCGCTTCAACACCCCGTCGCGCCAGATACCCATGGCCAATTTCACGACGCTTCGGGCCACTCATGAAACCCGTCTCCCCCACAGAATAGGGAGGAAAATTGTAATGCAGCATGAATGACTGCCGCACTTCACCCGCCAGCGCATCAATCGTCTGCGCATCCCGCTCGGTACCGAGAGTCGCTGCCACGATGGCCTGGGTCTCCCCACGGGTAAACAGCACCGACCCATGCGCCCGTGGCAAAAGCCCGGTCTGAATCGTGATCGGACGAACCGTTTTCGTATCCCGCCCGTCAATGCGCGCAGCACCCGACAGAATCTGGTCGCGAACTGTTTTGCGCTCCAGATTTTTGAAGATATTTTTCAGCGCAGTTCCCACAGCTTCCTGATCCACATCAGGAATCCCGGCAACAGCCTCCTGAAGCACCCGGTCACGAATCCCGGCAACTGCCTGCTGACGCTCCTTCTTGTCACGCACCTGATAGGCTTTGGCAATGTCTGCTGACACTGCACCCACTTTCGCTACAAGACCTGCATCCTGTTCTTTTTCTGCAAAATCTGCCTCTGGTACACCTGATTCTTCCACCAGTGCCTTAATGGCAGAAACCGCCGCCTGCATCTCGCGATGGGCAAAAGTCACAGCACCCAGCATCACGGATTCCGGCAGCTCATGTGCCTCTGATTCCACCATCAGCACGGCTTTTTCTGTGCCTGCCACCACCATGTCAAGCTGCGAAGTCGCAAGCACACTGGCATCCGGATTCAGCAGATATTGGCCATCACTGTAACCCACCCTTGCAGCACCCAAAGGCCCTGCAAAAGGCAGACCCGCAAGACAAAGGGCTGCAGAGGCCCCAAGAAGTGCAGGAATGTCTGAGTCAATCTCGGGATCCAGCGACATCACGGTCGCAATAATCTGCACCTCATCATGATAACCACGCGGGAAAAGTGGCCGAATCGGCCTGTCAATCAAACGGCAGGTCAGGGTCTCTTTTTCGGTGGGCTTGCCCTCGCGCTTGAAATAGCCGCCAGGAATGCGCCCGGCTGCATAGGTGCGCTCCTGATAATTAACCGTCAGCGGGAAAAAATCCTGCCCCGGATTGGTGCTTTCACGATGAACCGCCGTCACCAGTACATGGGTATCTCCCATGGTGACATAAACTGCCGCAGTGGCCTGGCGGGCAATCACCCCCGTTTCGAGGGTGACAGTATGCGAACCATAACTAAAGGTTTTCTTGACTGAGGGCACGATAAGATAATCCTGTTTTGGAATTTTATTGACCGCGAATACCAAGTTTTTCAAGAAGCATGCGATAGACGGAAGGACTGGTACGGCGCAAATAACCCAGCAGCCTACGACGTTTGCTGACGAGGCAGGTCAAACCATACCGGGTATGAAAATCATGCGGATGGGACTTCATGTGGGTGGTCAAATTTTCGATCCTGCCGCTCAAAAGGGCAATCTGGACCTCGGATGAACCGGTGTCGTTTTTGGCACGCTGAAAATTTCCGACAATTTTCGCCGTTTCATCGACTGTTAAAGCCATGTACTCAACTCCTGCAAACCTGCAAAGTGATTAAAAAAACTGGTGGCGTATTGTAGCGGGGCATCCCTCCCCGCACAAGGGGTAAGAGGGTAAGGGGGTATCAGCCTGCAGCTTCCTGCGGCACATGAGCCACAGGCAGGGCACTGCCTGTCACCAGCCTTCTGGGCATGACTTTTCCATCGCCAGACATCTCCCCCACCCCCATAAAACCGCTGCCTTCATAAATACGCACAAATCCGGAGGCTGGCGCATTTGGCACCATCACTGGCTGGCCACCCCGCAAATAAAACGCCGCAGCCGAAGACAACCGCACGAAAGGCAAATGCTGGATCGGGGTATCCACCGGCAGGAGCAACTGGTCAAGCGCTGCAAATCCTGACTTCTCAAACAGTGCCTGCAGCCCATCCAGATCAAGGCCTGCCATGTCAGCCGCCTGATACGGGACCACTTCTGTTCTGCGCAGTCGCCCCACATGCGCCCCACACTGAAGCGCTTCGCCAATATCCTCAATCAGGGTACGGATATAGGTCCCCTTGCTGCAGCGCACTTCCACATCCAGCGTACCCTCCCCCCGGGAGCGGAGTTCAAGCAGGTCAATCCGTACAGCGCGGGGCGCACGCTCAATTTCGATGCCCTGCCGGGCCAGACGATAAAGAGGCTTTCCCTGATACTTGATGGCTGAAAACATCGGCGGCACCTGGGAAATCACCCCCCGAAAACGCTCCAGAACATCTGCAATCATCCCGTCTGACAGCACAGGGACCGGGCGCGTCTCCGTCACCTCGCCTTCGGCATCGCCGGTCTTTGTCCGCACCCCCAAAATGGCCCGCACCTCATAGCGCTTGTCTGACTCGAGCAAAAATTGCGAAACCCGCGTCGCCTCACCAAAACAAATGGGCAGCATCCCGGTGGCCAGCGGATCCAGACTGCCCGTATGTCCAGCTTTTTTGGCCATAAAAAGCCGCTTGACCCGCTGCAACGCACCATTCGATGTGATTCCTGCGGGTTTGTCGAGCAAAAGAATACCATTCACACGGCGAAGCAGTGGTTTCATTATTTTTTTTCCTGGCCTGATCAGTCTTTGGGTACATCCCGCACAAGCGATGCAATCCGGTTGCCGCGCCATACCGAATCATCAAAAACAAAACGCAGCTCCGGAACAATCCGCAGGCGAACCGCACCTGCCAGCAAATGACGCAGCTGTTTTGCCTCTGCATTAAGCTGCTTTATGGCAGAAGATGCTTTCTGCTCTTCCAGCACACTCACAAACACTTTCGCATGGGCAAGATCAGGTGTGATTTCGACACCCGTGATGGTCACCATGCAATCCAGAATGGAAGCGGATTCCTTTTGCAGAATTTTTGCAAGCGCCGTCTGCACAAGTTCATTGATCCGCTGCGCACGAATGCCGCCCTTCTTCATGTAACAGCCCGCCGCACTTCCACCTTTTCGAAGACTTCAATCTGGTCACCGACGCGAATGTCATTGTAGCTGCGCACGCCAATGCCACACTCCATCCCCTGACGCACTTCGGACACATCTTCCCGGAAACGCCGCAGGGATTCGAGCATCCCCTCAAAAACCACTATATTGTCACGCAGCACGCGAATCGGGTTGTTGCGGCGTACCACACCTTCCCGCACCATGCAGCCTGCCACCGCGCCAATTCTCGAAGAACGGAACACTTCCCGCACCTCGGCAAGACCCGTGATTTTTTCCTGAATTTCAGGCGCCAGAAATCCACTGATGGCCCGCTTCACTTCATCGATCACATCATAAATCACACTGTGATAATGCAGGTCGACACTTTCAGCCTCAATCAGCCTGCGTGCCTCATTGCTGGCGCGCACGTTAAATCCAATCATGATGGCACCGGAAGCCAGCGCAAGATTCACATCTGACTCGTTAATGCCGCCCACGCCACTGGACACCACCCTGACTTTCACTTCCGATGATGCTGAAAGCGCAGTCAGAGCATCCGAGAGCGCCTCGGCTGACCCCTGCACATCGGCTTTCAGCACAATGTTGAGGACACATTCCTGCTGACTTTCTTCTCCCATGCGATCCAGAAAGTTTTCGAGCTTGCCCGCGCTCTGCCTTGCAAGCCGTATTTCACGGAACTTGCCCTGGCGAAACAGCGCCACTTCCCGTGCCCGTTTTTCATCTTCCACCACCATAAAGGCATCACCCGCCCTGGGTGTGCCCGACAAACCCAGAATTTCGACAGGAATGGAAGGACCCGCACTTTCGATGTTTTTGCCATTCTCGTCACACAGCATGCGGATGCGGCCATATTCGAACCCGGCAAGCACCATGTCACCCCTCTGCAATGTGCCTTCCTGCACCAGCACGCTCGCAACCGCCCCGCGTCCGCGATCAAGGCGCGATTCTATCACCACACCACGGGCCTGACCCTTCGTACCGGCACGCAATTCCATCATTTCAGCCTGTACCAGAATGGAATCCAGCAATTTGTCAACGTTTTCGCCCGTTTTGGCAGACACATGCAGAAACATGACATCCCCGCTCCATTCTTCCGGAATCAGGCCATGTTTTGCGAGTTCATTTTTGACCCGGTCCGGATCTGCCTCAGGTTTGTCAATCTTGTTGACTGCCACAATGATGGGCACCGATGCCGCCTTCGCATGATTGATGGCTTCCACCGTTTGCGGCATCACACCGTCATCTGCAGCCACCACCAGCACAACGATATCTGTCAGTTTCGCACCACGGGCACGCATGGCCGTAAAAGCTGCGTGTCCTGGCGTATCCAGAAAGGTAATCATGCCCTTCGGTGTTTCCACATGATAGGCACCAATATGCTGGGTTATCCCGCCTGCTTCGGAAGAAGTCACCCGCGTTCTGCGAATATAGTCCAAAAGCGATGTCTTGCCATGATCCACATGCCCCATGATCGTGACCACCGGCGCGCGGTGCAACAGATCTGCGGCATCGGTCTTTGCACTGACCAGAGACTGCTCGAGTGCAAGCGCATTGACCGGTTTGGGTTTATGGCCCATTTCTTCCACCACGAGGATTGCCGTATCCTGGTCCACGGGCTGGTTGATGGTCACCATCGCACCCATTTTGATCATGACGCGAATCACTTCTGCTGCCTTGACCGACATTCTCTGGGCAAGTTCTGCAACCGTCAGGGTTTCAGGAATCGGAACTTCGCGCACCACAGGTGCCGTTGGACGGGTAAATGCCTGAACCTTGACCTGCTGCATTTTGCGTGAACGCGACCTGCGACCCCGCTGGGGACCCGTGTCTGTTTCAGTCTCCTCTCCTCCACTGCCCAAAACAGCATTGAGAGCACCCCCACTTTTGCCAATCAGTCCATCAAACCGGCGGTTGGCATCTTCCCTGCCACGTCCGGCACCCCGCACACGCTTTTTCTTCCCCTTGCCGGGACGGTCAGATTCCTCATCCCGAAGCGGCTGCTGTGGACGCCTGTCTTTGGCAGCCCGACGCTCTTCTTCTTCTTTTTTGACAGTCACCACCGCAGGAGGTGACTCTTCGGCAGAAACAGTCTCTGCCCCCGATGCCGCAGAAGATACGACTACAGCTTCAGTCACGGAAGCTGCCAGCACCATTTCTGCAGGGGCTTCTTCTGTCGTCGCACCTGTAGCAGAAACAGCTGGTGCCCCGGCTGCAGGAGATGGAGCCCCTGCCGCATTTGATGCCACCGTCTGATCTTCAGGAGTCCGTTTGACATAGGTCCGCCGCTTGCGCACCTGGACACTGATGGTTTTCTTTTCACCCTGGGAACCGGCAACACGAATTTCACTGGTCCGCGCCCTGCGCAAAATGATTTTTTCAGGACCCTGGGACTCAGAACGCCCCCCATGATGGCGTTGCAGATATTGCAGGAGCTGCTGTTTTTTTTCTTCGGAAACAATATCCCCCACCCCCTCGAGCTGAATGCCCGCATCCCGGAACTGGGAAAGCAGGCGCTCGATTGGTACGCCAATATCAGCAGCAAGCTGCTGCACAGGAATTCCCGTTTTTACATTCGCGGCAGATGCCGGTACCCTGGTGGACATCACGTCTCCCCAATCAGCTTTCTTTGCTTTTTTCATCAAACCATGGCTTTCTGGCCGTCATGATCAGCTTTGCCGCCGTTTCACTATCAATCCCGCCAATGTCCAGCAGGTCATCGACTGACTGCTCTGCCAGGTCTTCCTGGGTCAACACACCATGACTGGCCAGCACATAGGCAAAATGCCTTTCCATCCCTGGAAGTCCCAAAAGATCTTCCGCAGGCTCTTTCTGCTCAAGGACCTGCTCCTCGGCAATGGCCCGGGTCAAAAGCACTGCCTTTGCCCGCTCGCGCAGGGCATTGACCAGCTCATCATCAAATCCATCAATTTCAAGCAGCTCTTCACGGGGCACATAGGCAATTTCTTCAAGGGAGGTAAATCCCTCACCCGCCAGAATGCTGGCAATTTCATCATCCACGCCCAGTTTTTCAAGGAACAGCTGCTGGACCGTCTCGACCTCTGCTGCGGATTTCTGCTCGGCCTCGCCCTCCGTCATGATGTTGATACGCCAGCCTGTCAGCTCAGAGGCAAGACGGACATTCTGGCCATTTCTGCCAATCGCCTGGGACTGCTGGTCTTCCCGCACCGCCACATCCATGGTATGGCTATCTTCGTCCACCACAATGGATGCCACTTCCGCAGGCGACAGGGCATTGATCACAAGCTGGGCAGGACTGTCACTCCAGAGAATGATATCCACCCGTTCACCGGCAAGCTCTCCCGAAACCGCCTGAACCCGCGCACCGCGCATGCCGACACAGGCACCCACAGGATCAATCCGTCCATCATTGGTCTTGACGGCAATCTTTGCCCGCGACCCTGGGTCTCTTGCGGCCGCCCGAATATCGATGAGTTCCTCGCTGATTTCGGGAACTTCAATGCGGAAAAGCTCAATCAGCATCTCTGGCCGGGTACGGCTCACCTGAAGCTGGGGGCCCCGGGTATCCGGCGAGATGTCATACAGCAGTGCGCGCAGCCTGTCATTCACCCGAACAGCTTCATGGGGGATCATTTCGGTACGCATCAGCAGTGCCTCGGCATTGTTGCCAAGGTCCAGAATGACAAACTCACGGGTCACCTTGCGCACCACTCCACTGACAAGGGTTCCAATGCGGTCCCGCCAAGTGTGTGCAAGCTGGGCGCGCTCGGCTTCCATGACTTTCTGGACAATGACCTGGCGGGCCTTCTGGGCTGCAATACGGCCAAATTCCACTGACGCCATGGGCTCCTCGATGTATTCACCCACTTGCGCATCCGGCTTTCTCTCACGCGCCACAGAGAGGGCCAGACGCGTACGGCCACCATCTTCGGCATCTTCATCTTCTTCAACTGTTTCACCCCCCGGCAGAGGCACGGAAACAACCGCCCCCGCAACAGGATCCGGAATGACGCGCCAGCGACGGAAGGTTTCATAGTCACCCGTTTTCCGGTCGATCGATACCCGGACGTCAATTTCTTCGCCGGCCAGTTTTTTGGTGGCCATTTCAAGGGCAGACTCAACGGCGCTGAAAATCACGTCATTCGGAACGCCCTTTTCATTGGAGACTGCCTCCACCACCAGCAAAATTTCTTTGTTCATGACTTCTTTTCCTGAAAAAAATCTGCCACAAGATGTGCCCGGGCCACACTGGCAAGGGGAACGGTTCTTTCTTCTTCGCCAGCCAGCTGTACTGTAACCTGTCCTTCCCTGACGCCGACAAGCACCCCCAAAAGACGCCGCCTTCCGGCAACAAGCTCCCGGAGACGCAGGCTGATCTTCTGGCCCACATACCGCTCATACTGGGCGGGCGTAAACAGCGGACGCTCGATGCCAGGTGATGAAACCTCCAGAAAATAGCGTCCCGACACCAGCTCTTCCACATCCAGCACGGCACTGACCTGACGGCTCACAGTGGCACAGTCAGAAACCCCCACTCTGCCTTCACGGTCAATATAGAGGCGCAACGTGGAATGCCCGCCCTGCGGATGCCATTCACAGCCAACGTACTCATACCCCATCCCGGCCACGAGGGATGCTAAACGATCACTTAATACAGTTTCAATGTTTCCCATACCCACACCCAGAAAAAAATGGGCCTGACGCCCATTTGCTGTTCTACCTGTACCGATCCCTGCCGGTCACCAAAAACAAAAAACCCCATACGGGGTTTTTTGTTTTTCTAACTGGTAGCGGGGGCTGGATTTGAACCAACGACCTTCGGGTTATGAGCCCGACGAGCTACCAGGCTGCTCCACCCCGCAATGAGGCGCCATTCTATAGTAAAGCTTCCCGCCAGATCAAGCTAAAAACACCGAAATAAACCCTTTATGATCGAACAGCAGCCCAAATCGACTCTTTCATTATCCACATCAGGCGTATCTGGAGTCCCTGAAATCCGCGCCGAAAGAACTGAATGGGGAAAGGCACCGAGTTTTGGGAGATATTTTGCGGGTATTGCCCCCAAAACAGCCCCTTTGACAAGGTCAGGATCCATGCCGGATTCCAGCTCCCGGAGATCCGGAGAAGGCAATTAAAGTTACGGGTGATCACTTCTGCCTCTCCGCTAACCTTACTGCCCGGACACCTGGCTGATGGCATCATTCAGATGCGCTACATCGGTCTGGCCCGGAATAAACACCACCGCAGTATCAGGAGATTTTGTCGAAACACTGGAGGCTGCGATGAAAATTGCCGGTGTTCCCTGCAGTTTGAGTGCCTGTGCCAGCTGGTAATTATCCCTGATCTGTTTTTCAACAGGACCTGACTTCACGGATTTTTTCAGTGCCGCCACATTCAATCCAGACTTTCCTGCCAAATCATAGATCATGGGTTCCGTCAGCTGTCCGTTTGACGCAGCTGCCATGATGGCATCATGAAGCTGCTGGTATTTGCCCTGTTGTGCTGCCGCAAGCGCTGCCTTGGCCGCCACTTCAGAGACTGGTCCGCGAATGGGAAATTCCTTGAGAACCAGCTTAACATCAGGGTTGTTTTTAACCAGGTCCGTAAATACCTGCTGCATGTCCACACAGTGGGGACACTGATAGTCAAAAAATTCTACCACTGTAATTTTGCCGTTTGGATTGCCGAGAACAGGGTCACTTTTTTGATGAAACAAAGCATCGGCCTGCTGGATAGCCATTGAACGCGTGCTTTCCACAGATTGCGCCATCTGTTTTTGCTGCCAGCTCTGGAGCGACTCGACAATCACTTCGGGATTTTGGGTGAGGTAATCATGAACAACACCCTGTATCTGTTTGGTTTGCGCGGGACTCAGATCATCTGCAAATACCGGGACTGACATCATGCACGCCGCAGCGGCAATACCCATTATTATCCTGTTTTGTTTCACGCCTGTTTCCTCCAGCCGGATTTGAAAGAGCCACAGTAGAGGAAGTCAGTGCAGGTGTAAAGAGGTCCTGAGCGCTTTCACCCTTGCGGCATGAATGGCCGCTGCAATATCAGCCCCCTGCGCATTTCGGGCTTCTGCCGCCGCATCAATCTGTTTTGCGGCAGCAAGTGTTTCACGCCATATATTCGTGCGTTTTTCTGAATCAAAACAGCATTCACAGGCCAAAAGCCAGTTTAAAAAACGCTCGGGTCGCCGAAACGCATCCAGTTTTTCAAGGAGAGTAACCCTTGCCTCTGCATCCATCCCTGTAATTTTTGGATAGTCCCCGCCATATTTCACCACAAGGAGTGCCAAATCCCGGAAAGCCGATGGCACACGATAACGCTCACACAGTTTTTTGACCTGTGGGAAATCCATGGCATGTAACAGGATGGCAAAACGGATGGGAGGGTCTGTAACCTGCAGGGAGGCCTTTTTCAGCGCATCTATCGCGAGTTCCTGCGGAAAAAGCACTTTTAAAGCCCCGCAGGCAGACAGTACCTCAAAAAAAACCGCGGGATCCGGTTCTGCGAGCGCTCTTTCCATTTCTTTCCAGACACGCTCGGCCACCAGCGCATCCACCTCACCGGATTTGGCCATTTCCTGCATGAGATCGAGCGTTTCAGGCGCAATGCGAAAACCCAGATTCGCAAAACGGGCCGCGAATCTTGCCACCCTGAGGATGCGCACCGGGTCTTCGGCAAAGGCGGGAGAAACATGCCTGAGCCATCGCCCTTCAAGGTCCTTCAGCCCCCCAAAAGGATCCACCAGCCGGCCATCTTCGGTTTCTGCCATGGCATTGATGGTCAGGTCGCGCCGCTGCAGGTCCTGCTCCAGCGTCACATCTGGAGAAGTATCAAAGGCAAAGCCTGTATATCCAGGGCCCGTTTTTCTCTCCTGTCTGGCAAGCGCATATTCTTCATGGGTTTCAGGGTGCAGAAAAACTGGAAAATCTTTGCCCACCCGCTGATACCCGGAGCGCAGCAGATCTTCGGGACGTGCGCCCGTGACAACCCAGTCTCTCTCTGTGACAGGCAGGAAGAGCCGCCGGTCCCGCACCGCCCCCCCGACCAAAAATATCTGCATGGCCATGATTGCATGTATGATAGCCACTTTTGGGACCAAAATAGAACTGAAACCATGTCTGTCACCGGATTACTGATCACATCATACGGCCCCACAGGGGAAATACTGGCAGACGACGGCAGCCTGCTAACCTGTCACATGCGCAAAAATGCCGATCCGGTCATTACCGGTGACAGGGTTTCGTTTGACCTGCAGCCGGATGGCACGGCCATCATCACTGGCCACCTGCCCCGCCATTCCCTGCTGTATCGTCCTCCAAACAAAAAAAAACTGATCGCCGCAAACATCGACTGCCTGATCACGGTGGCAGCACCGCCTGCCCTCTTTTCCGAAGACCGGATTGATCGCTCCATCGTCGCAGCCCATGCCCTCGGCCTGCCCGCCCTGATTTTGCTGCACAAAAAAGACCTTTTGACGGGCAGAGAAAAAGACAGCCTCACCGAAAAACTGCAGATATATCAAAAAGCGGGCTTCTCCACCTGTGAATCTTCGACACGCATTCCAGAGGGAATGGATCTGCTGCGGGAGCACCTCAAGGGAAAATCTGCCGTGCTCACAGGGCCATCGGGCGTCGGCAAATCCTCCATCATCGCCGTCCTCACCGGGGACACCACCATCCGCACCGGGGATGTGTCAGGACAGGGTCGCGGAAAACATACCACGACGGCCACAAGGCTTTACCTGCTTCCGGGCGGCGGCTCGCTGATCGATTCCCCAGGCATCAGGGAGTTTTCGCTTCAGGACATCGATGCGGAATCCCTGTTTGCAGGTTACCCCGAGTTTGCCCCCTATGAGGGAAAGTGCCGCTTCAGAAACTGCAGGCATCTGGCAGAACCCGATTGCGCGCTGGTTGCGGCTTCCAAAAAGGGAGAGATTTCGGCTGAAAGACTCTCCCGCTATCAAAACATGGCGCGAGAAATCACATGAAGATGGCTTTCGTGCTTTTTCGCTATTTTCCCTTCGGTGGCCTGCAGCGGGATTTTCTGCGCATTGCAAAAGCCTGCATTGCAGCGGGACACAGCGTGCGGGTTTATGCCATGAACTGGAAAGGGCCTCTACTGGATGATCTGCCAGTCACTCTCATTCCGGTCGCAGGACAGCAAAACCATACCCGTATCCGGTCTTTTGCACACAAACTGCCTGAATTTCTGGCCAAAGATCCACCTGATCGCATCATCGGCTTCAACAAAATGCCCGGCCTTGATGTCTATTATGCTGCAGATACCTGCTTTCAGGCGCGCGCGCGTGAAAATCATGGTTTGTTTTTTCGTCTGACCCCACGCTACCAGACACTCTGCAAATTTGAGAAAGCTGTTTTTGAAAAGACAGCGCATACCCGTATTCTGCTGCTGAGTGAAGCCCAAAAACCACTTTTTATGCAATATTATCAAACACCCGAAGAAAGATTTCATATCCTCCCACCGGGTATTTCGAGAGACTTTTCCGCACGTTCAAATATTCGCCAGAAAGATTCTTTTGAACTGCTGTTTGTGGGTTCGGGTTTTCGCACCAAAGGCCTGGATCGTGTTCTTGTTGCTCTCGCGGCACTGCCGCCTGCGCTCTCTGAAAAAACCCGTCTGACTGTGATTGGTGAAGACCACAGCTCTCCCTTTATCCGGCTTTCCAAAAAACTGGGGATCGAAAACCGGGTGGATTTTCTGGGGGGTCGTCCTGATGTATCTGACTTTATGCTAACAGCAAGCCTTCTGGTGCATCCCGCGAGACACGAAAACACCGGAACCGTACTGCTCGAGGCTGCGGTTTCAGGATTGCCGGTGCTCACCACCGATGTCTGTGGCTACGCGAAATACATCGCCTCATCTGCTGCTGGAGCAGTTTTGCCATCACCCTTTTGCCAAAAAACCCTGAACCAGCATCTCAGAGACATGCTGTCTTTCGAAAAACTTGCTGTTTTCAGTGACAGGGCTTCCGATTTTGCACGCAACGCAGACATATACAGCCTCCCGGAGCGGGCGGCTCTGCTGATTGGATCCCTGCCATGATCTGGATTGACCCTTCCCTGTCCATTCTCCCCACAAACCGGCCGTTGCGCGACCTGTTTGAATACTGCATGCAGCTGCGGGGCGAAACTTTTCGCAGCCACAAAAATCGCTGCACCCAGAAAATTCGCATTGGCGGGGAAGAATATTTTCTGAAACAGCATCATGGCACCGGATGGCGGGAAATTTTCCGTCATCTCATCCAGTTTCGCTGGCCGGTCACCGACGCAAAACGCGAATGGCGCGCGCTATGTTATCTGGCTTCCCTGAATATTCCAGTCCCGGAAGTTTGCGCGCTCGGCACAAAAGGCATCAACCCGGCCAACCGGCGCTCCTTTCTGCTCACCCGCGCCCTGCCCGCCCATGTTTCACTGGAAGATCTTGCCGGCACTCCTCTCCCGCCAAAACTGAAGCATCGCCTGATTGAAAAAGTTGCACATCTTGCCGGAACCTTCCATCATGCGGGGCTGAATCACAGGGATTTGTATCTGTGTCACTTCCTGCTGGAACGGTCCTCCCTGCTCGCGGGCAGGGATTGCACAGACCCGACAGTCCATGTGATCGATCTCCACCGGGCAGATGTGCGGCAAAAAACACCGCGCCGCTGGATCATCAAGGATCTGGCGGCTCTCGATTTTTCTTCCCGCACGGCGGGACTCAGCTCAGCCGACCGGCTGCGGTTTGTGCGGGCATGGACACGGGCTTTTGGGTGTGGGCAAAATGCTGCTTTCTGGAAGAAGGTCAAACAGCGTGGCGACAGGCTCTGGCAAAAACATGGCGCATAATATGGCAGAACGGGTGACATGGAAGCAGCTTTTCAAAAAACCGCAAACCCTGCAGCTGCCTTTTCGTCTTGCGCTTGCCGATGAAGAAGATTTCGTTCTCTGCCAAAAAATGGTGCGCATTCTGCCCAAAAAAAGAATCGTTTTTTCCGGACACTGGAAAAACCAGGCTGTCATTGTCAAACTTTTTCTGGAGCCAGGGAGAGCTGCAGCCCATTTTGACCGTGAACGCAGCGGCATCCAGATCCTTGCCGAATCCGGTATTCCCACACCTGCCCTTTTGTATCATGGCCAGACAAAACGCTATCGCATTCCAGTGCTGGTCACAGAAGAACTGACAGACGCAAAAGACATTGCCACCCTGTGGGAACCGCATCTTTCCGCAGGGAAACAGTCTGCCCGCTTAATGGACAAACTGGTCCTCGAACTCGCCACCCAGCATGTGATGGGCATTCGCCAGCGCGATCTGCACTTTGGCAACTTCATGTACAAAAATCACAAAATTTATACGCTGGATGGTGGCAGCATGGATTTTTATCAAAAGCCGCTGCCAGAAAAAGCCAGTCTGCAGCATCTTGCGCTGTTTTTTTCACAGCTGGGCACAAACGCAAAAGAACTCAAGCACCGGCTGCTCAGTATTTATACGCATGCCCGTGGTCAAAGGCTCAGAAAATCCGCCCTCAGGTATCTGCTGCGGATGACCCAAAAGCATTTGCATGAACGTATCCGGCGTTACCAGAAAAAAGTGCTGCGCGCGAGTCGTCATGTGCAGACCGGATCCCGTTTTGGGTTGCAATTCTGGTATGACAAACGCTTTGCATCCCCTGAACTGACTGCCCTGCTGCAAAATCCTGATGTGTTTTTTTCAGATCCCAAAACACAGATCCTGAAAAATGGCCGGTCCTCCACCGTAATTCAGGCAGGAGTGGGTGAGCAGACTTTTGTGATCAAGCACTACAATATCAAAAACTCACTGCACTGGCTGCGGCGCTGCTTTCGGCCTTCCCGGGCAAGACACAGCTGGCAAATGGCATACGGTCTGGGTCTTGCCGGCATTGCCACTGCAAGACCGGTGGCCTGCATTGAAAAACATTTTCTGGGTTTGCGTGGCCGTTCATTTTTTGTGATGGAGCATATTCAGGGCAACACCCTCACAGACCATTTGCGCACTGTGCGGGCTGACAGCCCGGAAGCGCTGCAGCTTGCACGGCGCATACAGGTTCTTTTTGATTCACTTTATGAAGCAGGTTTTTGTCAGAATGATCTGAAAGCAACCAATATTATGATCCACAAAGATCATCCGGTTTTGATTGATCTGGATGGCATGCAGCATTTTTCTCCAGAAAAAAATAATTTTCGCAAAAACAAAAAATCCATCGAACGTTTCATGAAAAACTGGCATGATAGACCTGATCTCATAAAATTATTCGAAAGAGAGAACACCCATGCCAGTCCAATCCAATTTTGTGCTCAATCTGCTCAGAGAGGCCTGCAAAAACCCTAAAACAAAAGAAAAATACCGGAACCTCAGAGAAAAACTTTCTGATCCTGGTGATCTTTCGCGCATTTTTGATGACTTTAATCCCAATGATTTGTGTCCTGAGAATGCATTGAAAATCAAAGCCAGGGAATTCAGGGAAATTTTGGGAGGCTCTTTCGAAAAACAGGATCTGAAAAGAAGATGCCACAATTTGCGCGAATGGACATGCGTGATCATTGAAGGCGGCGACTCTGGACTCCTGGATGAAAATGGTTTCTTCAGAAAAAAAATTGCTGAGCTGCTCGAATGGGATGTTCCACAGGATAGCGTCACGGGCCTTGCCCTTCTTGGCGCATGGGTCGCAGCGATTTGCCATCAAATAGTCCGCCTGGCGCTGGAGCCAGACCTCAAAAAAGCAGACACCACTGAACATGATGCATTGATCAGGCGCAGCGTGTTGGCTTCGAGTTTTATTAACAAACAGCGCAAGAAGTGGGTAGCACTCAAAGTGGCCTTCAGGAAACAGTGCGCAACGAAAATACAATACGAAGAGTGTTTAAGACAATACAAAGAGTGCGCGAAACAATGCGAAGAGGGTTTCGAACCGAGAGCCCCAGAAACTGAAAAAATGTTTGATGAGACGAATTTTACCAACAATCAGCGCATGGCATGGGCAGCACTCGAAATGGCCTTCAGGAAACTGTGCGCGGCGAAGATACAATACGAAGAGTGTTCAAAACAATACAGAGAATATGCAAAACAATGCGAAGAGGATTTCGAACTGGGAGTAGAAGAAACCAAAAAAATGTTTGATGAGCTGATGCTTCCGGCATCCGGAGCACAGTCCAGCTCAGGAATCAATGCCAGTCATGTGGGAGCGGGCATCGGGCTTGCTGCAGCTGGTGCCGCCCTTGCATTCGCGCTGTTTGGCAGCAGCAACAGGGCAGCTGCGAGAGACGCTGAAGAAAAAAATGCCAAAGATCAGACAGATGAAAAAGACAGGAAAAACATAAAAAAAGATCAGGCGGTTGAGATGAAGACAATGAGTCCCGGAAAGGGCGCTCCGTCGTAACTCTCTCTACGTCCGGCGCTTTATACGCAGGATCCATTCATTCCCCAATAACAGGGCTCCATGATGCTTAATAATATTAATTCACATTCATGTTATTTTTTTTCAAAAAGACGCGCAAGATGTACGGAAGATATCAATGAAAAAACGGTTTTTTTGCATGATATCTTTTTCAACAGAAAAGACAAAGCCCTGTATGAATCACGATTTTCGGGTCTCGTGATGAAGCATCGCATCCTGTTTATGGATATACTTGTCAAGGTAGCACGGCTTGTTGTGCCAGACATCCAAAAAGTTGAGAAGTACAGACTGGACCAAAATTCCATTGCATTCAGCTTTCACAAACATCTTTCAAAGAA
>Ga0206878_10295_pt1 | contig 19063 bp, 15 predicted proteins | sample Alteio_BWOrgCont_8_FD_152621 | JGI IMG/M metagenome (GOLD analysis project Ga0206878, IMG submission 152621) | Enriched cells from forest soil in Barre Woods Harvard Forest LTER site, Petersham, Massachusetts, United States -... | ecosystem: Environmental > Terrestrial > Soil > Temperate forest >... | reverse complement strand
TCAGGGCATGGCGTCAAAAACTATCGTCAAACGGGTGCATGCAGCACTGGATATGGTGGGGTTGCTGACGCGGGAAAAAATGTTACCCAATAGACTGTCTGGGGGAGAGCAACAACGGGTAGGCATTGCACGAGCCATAGTCCATAAGCCAACTATTTTATTGGCTGATGAGCCAACGGCTAATCTTGATGCTGATTTATCAATGGACGTCATGAAATTATTTGAACAGTTAAATCAGGCAGGTGTTGGAATTTTGGTCGCAACACATGATTTGGCACTCATTGCCAGTATGAAATACCGGATTGTTATGTTGAAAGGAGGTCGAGTATGTTAGAGCTGTTACGTACACGGCTGGCATTTCATGTAGACGCCAGCTCCAGCAGCTTTCGTTTTCTCAAGAGCAAACCGTTAGCGACTCTGATGACCGTGGTGGTCATCGCTCTTACATTGACCTTACCTGCTTTATTCTGGATTTTTACTGAGAATTTTCAACAACTGAGTGGTGACTGGCAGCGTGGAGGACATATCGCACTGTATCTTGACTCGTCCATACCGGCCGATGACTTGGCGGTTCTTGAACGGGTGCGTGCAACACCGGACGTAGCTGAGGCATCGTTAAGATCGCCTGCAGAAGGTTTGGCTGAATTGCAACAACAAGATGGGATGCAGGACATCATGCAATATCTGCCTGAAAATCCTTTGCCCGCTGTGATAGATGTCATCCCCGCGCCGAATGTGAACACAGTGGAAAAATCTGACGAATTGTATCAACAGCTCAAAGCCTATCCGCATGTCGAGCAAGCCAGATTTGACTTGCAATGGGTCAGTAGATTTTACTTACTGCGTGATATTGCGTCTAAAATTGCCCGCGGAACAATGATTTTGCTGGCCTCAGCGGTCGTTATCATCATTGGCAATATCCTGCGTATGGCGATTCATAATCGCTATGAAGAAACACATGTATTGACGTTTATTGGCGCGGGTAATTCGTATATCATTCGTCCGTTTTTATATTTGGGTATTTTTTATGGGGTGGCAGGTGCAGTGATGGCCATGGCGTTTGTGCATATCATTACCCTGAGTTTGGCGTCACTCATTGATCAATTGGCACAAACTTATGAAATGCATTATGTGTTTGTGGGGTTGTCGCTTGAGCAAGCGCTGTTATTACTACTGTCTGCAATGACTTTAGGCTGGATTGGAGCGCGGTTATCGGTCAGTTCTTTACGTCGTTTCGGCATGCAACCCATGTAATGGGTTAGCATGAGTAGCGGAGGTTCTTTTTGGATAAAAATCGAGTTTACTTTGCCAATCGCGAAAATGTCAGTCGATTTTTCAATCGTTGGGATTTACTGTTACTGATATTAGTGTTTTCTGTTTTATTTTTTTTAGGGTGGGCAAGCCAGCAGATGGCTACTCCATACTCCCTGGGCGAACCGTTGCCCATATCACTTGCCCCATCACAATTGCCATTTTATGCCCTACGCACAGTATTGAGGATGTTTATCGCGCTCACATTCGCCATTTTGTTTACCTTTGTGGTTGGTTCTCTGGCTGCAAAAAATCGGCGTGCAGAGCAAGTTATCATTCCGGCGATTGATGTGTTGCAATCGGTGCCGGTATTAAGCTTTCTGGCGATTAGCATTACCGGTTTTATACATTTATTTCCAGGCAGCTTATTGGGACCCGAGTGTGCGTCTATTTTTGTTATTTTCACGGCCCAAGTCTGGAATATGACCTTTAGTTTTTATCAGTCGCTTAAATCAGTGCCTGGTGATCTGCATGAGGTCGCGTCCATGTTTCAGCTGTCGGCCTGGCAGCGTTTTTGGAAAGTCGAAGTCCCTTGCACATTATCCGGCCTGTTGTGGAACATGATGATGTCGATGTCTGCGAGCTGGTTTTTTGTGGTGGTGTCAGAAGCAATTGTTGTGGCACATCAGGATATTCGCCTGCCCGGTGTCGGCTCTTATATTGCATTGGCTATTGAACAGCGTGATCTGCATGCAGTGGGCTATGCGATTTTAACCATGATCGTGGTTATCTTTTTATATGATCAAATTTTATTTCGACCTTTGATTGCCTGGTCTGAAAAATTTAAAATGGAACAATCTGGAGAAGAGGAATATCAGTCTTGGTTGATTGACTTGATTCGTCGAAGTCGTTTGATAACCCATGTGGATACCGGATGGCAGATGCTTAAAGATATGTTTGTTAACGCTCAGTGGTTAAGGAAGCGCGTCCGTAAAACCGTGAAAGAAATCGATTTTAAACGGCAAAAACATATGGATTTGATTTGGAATGTGATCGTTCTGATGGTTCTCATGACCAGTGCGTGGTTCTTATCAGGTTATATTTTATCTACGGTGAGTGTGCATGAAATTTTACATGTCTTTTTATTGGGAGCAGCGACTGGATTGCGTGTGATCGTGCTGATTATTCTTAGCTCGATGTTGTGGATTCCTGTCGGGGTATGGATTGGCCAACGACCTCATCTGGCACAAAAAATTCAGCCGGTTATTCAGTTTGTTGCGGCATTTCCCGCTAATTTATTTTACCCACTGTTTGTTATTGCGATTGTGGGTTTTGATTTGAGTGTGGAAATTTGGGTTACTCCTTTGATGATTTTGGGCACGCAATGGTATATTTTATTTAATGTCATTGCGGGTGCTTCAATGATTCCTCGCGATTTGTGTCTGGCGGCCGATAATTTTGGTGTAACAGGCTGGCAGTGGTGGCGACGCCTTGCATTGCCGGGTATATTCCCGTTTTATATAACCGGGGCGATTACAGCGGCAGGCGGTGCATGGAATGCCAGTATTGTTGCAGAATATGTGAGTTGGGGGAATACAACCTTGAAAGCTACTGGTTTGGGGGAGTACATTCAAACGAGCACTCTGATCGGTGATTTTCCTAAAATTGCGCTGGGTACAGCGATAATGTGTATTTATGTGCTTATTTTTAATCATTTAATTTGGCGCCCGCTTTATAATCTGGCGCAAGAGCGCTTTAATTTCAACTGAGATCCCAATATGTCTGAAACCATTATTGCCATTGACCATTTACGCAAGGCATATAAAAAAGCATCAACCCAGGATTTATTGGTTCTGGATGATATTAATTTCAAATTACAAGAGGGTGAAATTGTTGCCCTGCTTGGAAAATCAGGATCGGGTAAATCGACTCTGTTGCGGATTATTGCAGGCCTTGTTTCGCCAACCAGTGGTGATGTGTCCTATCGAGGAAAGCTTGTAACACAGCCTGTGCGTGGCATTGCAATGGTGTTTCAATCGTTTGCTCTCATGCCTTGGTTAACGGTATTGGAAAATGTGGAATTGGGGCTTGAAGCGCAGGGAGTTGGTCGTGAAGAACGTCGTCAGCGCGCGATTGAAGCCATTGATATCATTGGTCTGGATGGTTTCGAATCGGCATTTCCCAAAGAGTTATCCGGTGGTATGCGTCAGCGGGTGGGATTTGCGCGGGCTCTGGTGATTAACCCGGATGTGTTGTTGATGGATGAACCTTTTTCAGCACTGGATGTGTTAACAGCAGAAAATCTTAAGTCGGATTTATTGGAGTTGTGGCAGGAGAAAAAAACCAACACCAACGGCATTTTACTGGTGACGCATAATATTGAAGAAGCTGCGATGATGGCCGATCGCATTGTGATTTTGGGGAGTGATCCTGGGAATATTCGAGCTGATTTAGCGGTTACGCTAGCACAACCACGTGACACGGAATCGCCAGAGTTTCGTGATTTGGTGGATAGAATTTATACCTTGATGATTAGCAGTGGTCCTAAGGGAAAAACAAGGCACGCTGCTCGTGAGCGCCAAATCGGTTTAGGGTATCGTTTGCCTGATGTGGATCCATCAGAAATATCTGGTTTGATTGAAACCATGACCTCATTTGAAAACCGGATTGATTTGCCTGATCTTGCCGATGAGCTGGCGATGAACGTAGATGATTTATTCCCAATTTTGGAAATGTTGGAAGTGCTGGGCTTTGCTGAGATTCTTGAGGGTGATGTTCATCTCAGGGAGTTAGGCAAGCAATTTTCAGAAGCCGATTTGCAAGAGCGCAAGCAATTATTTGCGCAACGACTCTTGGAAAAAATTCCTTTGGCACGCTATATCCGGAGGGTTCTGGATGAAAAAGTTGGTCATCGTGTGTCAGAGGAGCGGTTTTTAACCAAACTTGAGGATTATTTAAGCGAAGAAGAAGCCGAACGCGTGCTACGCACCATGATTGACTGGGGACGTTATGCTGAGATTTTTGCCTATGATTTCAAGACCGGGTTTTTGAGTCTGGAGAATCCCGGAATAGTGAATGGGGGATGACATGGGAGGTTATGGCGTTTATTTCTACTAAAAGTTGATTTTTTAAGTATGCTGCCGTATAATGACCAGAAAAAGTTAAACTAATAAACAAATTATAGTATTCGTCTTTGCGAGCCAAAAGCGAAGACGGGGGACATAATCACGGATGATCTTTTGTTTTTACCAAGGGCTGTTGACAATTCAGATCTCGACAGGGCAAATGTCAACAGCCCCTACTCAATCAGGATCATATCAAATGGTTAAATCCACTAAAAAATCACTCCCCAAAAAAAACGACTCAGATCATTTTTCCTTGTTTAAAAAGAGAAGAATTGATTTTTATGAATCTTATGAACTCATTATCGCACTGATGGCGCATAAGAGCTCTGCATCTGCCGCGGCTAAGCTTTATCTCGACCCTACGAGTTTCGCTCATCGTTTGACCCGTCAAGGGTTGAGGCATTCCTCCATAAAGTTAACACAACTCATGGCCGGAGCATCAAGACATAATGCAGATAAGGTTTTGTCATATCTGCTTACACTAGATGCGGTCTCATTACCTTCATACTACCGAAGGCCTCCTCTTGAAAAAGCATATAAAGATTACAATTCGTTGTTACGGAATGCAAACACTGCTGCCAATCCTGAACTGTTCTATCTGACCCGTGTACTTGCGGCTATTTGCTCTACATCAACCAAGACAGAAGCTGCCTCCCTTTTGGAGCTTACGGTGTCTACCTTATTCGAGTACCTTAATGAAAATAACTTGGCCTACTCTCATATAAAAAATACATATCAAGACTGTAATGAAAATAAGAATTTCTGCGTCAGTATCCCTTCATTAAGCAGTACATCCTTGTCATCGTCATCTACGGGGTCAAATACCACGATCGCATTAACCGACCATAGCGAAACTGAGAGGTCAATCACCTCAACCAGCAGTTCATCTCAAATGGGCGATCACTCTCCTGTGAGTGTTTATTCTGATTTTGATCATGATAATCTGGTGGAGCAGAATGACCATTGGTCGTCTTTAGTGACCTCGCCCATGACGATTTCAATTTCACCCGAGCTGTTTACAACGACTCAGTTCCTTGGTTTGTTTGCTCAATCAAACTATGTTCCTGATTCTGAGCTGGATTTCGACAATTTAGAGTCCGATTGGCTACTAGGCGCAGGCTCTGTTTAACCTGTCTTTGGATCTCGCGAATAAGTCGCGGGAGCGGGACGTCGGGCTTCAATAGTTTGAGTATTTTTATGACCAAGAGGAAAAAAATTCCATGGAGTTGAGCGTTTCTTGATGACCTGTTCAGGCGCTGTATTGGCATTATTTGGCAAGATTAATGGAGCACTCGGCTGAGGATTCATGGTTGGTAATGGTTCTGCTAATGGTTCTGGCAATGGTTTTGGTAATGGTTTTGGTAACCCGAAACTCTGTTTAAACGTCTCTAACGCATTCAAAACATCGTCCAGCGGTTGGATATTTGAGTTAACCAGTAATGGCTTTAATACGTCTATTTGCTGATGGATGTGGTTAATTTCATTTGCAATTACCTGAAGATAGAGCTTTATTGTGCTGGTCTGCTGTAATAAAGTGCTCGTGTTAATAGCCGCTAAAAATGCCGTGGTTACATTAATCGTGTCGTTAATTTTATCGTAAAAATCCTTGGATGGTTCTGGAGTTAATTGTCCAATAGAATTATAGCCAAAAATAATTTTATCATTATCTGCTATCAAAAAATGACTGGCTTCCAGGGCAATCAATTGTTCAGGACTGAATGCACTCAAAACATAGGCCATGTCAACACGAACCGCATCCGCAATGTAAGATAATTCAGACAGTAGACGAGGATTGCCTAATTTATCACGAATAGTTTCTGCTCCTGCTCCTGCTTGGCCAGATTCGATCAGCAATGCCTGATTTAAAATATCATCGAAGGCAACATCTGGGTTGTAGTTTAATGTCGATTTTACAAATTGTTTAATGACATCCTTAACCAGGCTGTCAACACGCATATTATTTTGATCGGCTAAATTTGCCAATTGTTTGATGAGTAACATACGATATAAAATAAATGAGTCATTATTTTGAAAAGCGCCATGCCAATCAATGTTGTCTTCATACTGATTCAGTGAGCAAAGAAAATTAAATGATTCATTGAGATAATCATGGATGTTTGCAGAATTGATTTTCTCCTCAATCCGTACAGTATGATTGGATGGAAGACCCAGCATGTTTCGGTAACGAATATCTCCTTGCAAAATCCACGGGGCTTTGGGTGTATCATTTAATTTAAGCTGAATGGTAAACGCTGTATCTAAAAACCGTTGATAGGGATGATTTTGATTAGCAGCACTATTGACAACAACCACTGGTGCCAGGCGCCTCACTTGATCAAGATCACTTCTTAATCCACCTAGTCCCCCTATGGAAATCGGATCGGTGTAAAATTTGACAAAGATCTCTGGCAAAGCTCTGGTACTTAGTGTTGATGGAATGAACCCTATAATTTCTAATACCTGTTCTTTTATTTTTTGGACTGATTCAAATGTTCTTATAAACTCCGCATTGTCAGGATTTATCAAATAATCGATTGTTTCTTTGATAAATGGAGTCAAACTGTCTACGGTGGGTTGCTGAGTTGTTGTTGAAGTCATATAGGACAGCAATTTGGTTTGCAACGACTGAGTCTGGTTATGGGCGCCATCAACCAGCGCCTGAATACGCTCAGACAAGTCGATTTCCACCACTTTGCTTTCGTTAAAACGACTGGCAAATTCTCTAATCCATGCCCTGACGCCACCGAGAGCAATATGTTTTTGAGAATCACCGCGCAAAATTTTTAAAAAACTGGAATGATCGTTATCATCGTATTTTTTTAGTTCCGTCAGATCCTTACTCGTGGTAATAACCACCGTTTGAAGTAGTGTGGTTAAACGTTTTTGTTCCATGGTAATGCTATCAATGGCACCTTGAATGGCATGACGATTGTTCTTATCTCGTTTATAGTACAATGCGTCTGTTTGAGTGATGGCTAAATGCGTGCCTATGGCCCCAAGGGCTGCAGCCGCAAGAGCAATACTGACCAGTGCAAAAACAGGTATGAACAGCGTAGTGACTGCAAAAATACCTACAGCAAACGATGCTGTAATTAATCCAGCCATGAAGTCAATAAGATAAAGGTAGCTTCCCAGAAAGCCGGGTTGATTTATCTCATTTTCAAGAAAATCAATGCAATTTTTAATAAATTGAACTTGCATTTGTTGAGTAAATTTCTGCCGATTTTCATTTGATTCAAAATGACGCTTAAACCATAAACTAAATTCACTTTCCTGTTTTTCATCATGGATTTCCTTGTCGTGAATTTCATGAATTTTTTTAAATGCCTGTTGAAACAATTCATTTAATTGCTCTAAAAAATACACTTCAATGGCAAGATTAAAATCTTTTTCAACAAAATCATGCGTGTTGTTTGAAGAGTAATACTGACTTTTGAACGCGTCACGCATACTAATTTTATTTTTGTCACCAAGACCTAGTAACAGGCATTCTCGAAAATGAAATAATTTGACTAGCTCCGCAGACAGGGCTGAATAACGTTCATCAGTAAAACCTGCTTTTTTCATTTCTGCTTCACAGGTGTTAAAATCGGCATGGGCTGGTTTTTCATTACTCTTATCCCACGTGGTATAGATTAACGCGCTACAACTTGCGCCAATAGCCGTTGCAAATCCTCCCTGGACGGCCGTTTTTACGCCAAACAGATCAGCTGAGGGAGCGTGTTGCTCAGTGGCAAAAAAAAGTCCCCCTATAAGCATCCCCAAAAACGCTGAAAATGTACCACGTTCCACATTTTCCGTGACCGTTGAGCCTCTTATATCTTCATTCAAGTCGGCTTTTTTCAGTTCACGAAAATTATTGATATAAGTCAGGTAACGGTCTATGAGGGTTTTTTTGTTTTCAGTGCCTGGTATGCCCAGATGGGGCACCATCTGTGTTTCAAGATAATCTTGATGATTTTTTTCTATGATAGTGAAATATTCATTAATGGTTCGTTTCTTGAACATATCTGGTTCCTTCCAGGTTAGGCATTGGACAAAAGAACATGAAAAAAGACTCATGTCCTTCTGTCCATGATAATGAGTTCACTTCAATTCCAAATCGAGTGGCTTTCTTCATCAGCCTGAACAATATAATGTTGTTTGTCAACGGCCCCTAAAGTAATTGGTCAAATTTAGATACTGCTTACCAAGCTTTGATGCTCTGCTATGCACGTATCAATATCGTCTGCGGTATAATTTGTCTTATACGGTCCTGTTGTAAGCCACCCCTTGCTTACTTTATATGCATCAATTTCACGATTTAACTCGGGTAACATTAATTTAACCGTCGCTACTACGGTAGCTAGCGTCTTTTCAGAATTTAAAGCACGAATACAAAATCTTCCTGCGACATGTAAAAAATCTACTTTTTGACCTGTACGTTCTGAGATGGACTCTACCCAAGTTTGAACTTTTCTCATTGGCCAATCATGCAACACAAGTATAGTTATTCCATCCAGACCTGCTAATGTCTTATCCGTTATTGTTTCGTTCGGAAAAAAATGATTTTTTTTCATATGTTTCTCTCTATGTTATTTGTGAGTTATTTAATCAATCGTAGATTATAACACACACTGGTTGATTTTATGCTCAAAAATTAGATGCGTTTACTCTGGGGCATAGCCTGAAGAATAAGGCTCAATTCAACAGACCCTAGGTTTAAACCCAAGGATAATCGCAATTAGGTTGGGTTGTAACCCAAGTCAATTTAATCCCGCCAGATAATACGCTACTGCTTCCATATCCTCATGATTCATGCGTGCACTGATATCTCGCATGATTGAATTGAGATCATTGAGGCGAGTCTTGTTTTTGAATGCCAATAATTGCTGAATGGTATAGGTAGGTTGTTGTCCGGCCAGTACAGGGAAGCCTGCTTGTGCATTGCCCGTGCCTTGTGGACCATGGCAGGCGATGCAGGCGGTGATGTGTTTGGTGAGATCACCACGACGGTATAGGTCTTCGCCGCGAGCTAGGTATTTCTCAGGTGTATTGCCTTTGGGCAGGGGCAAACTGGCATAAAATTCGGCGATATTAGAAATATCATCGGGGCTTAATTGCATAACCATCGGCGTCATGATGGCGGCATTGCGTGTGCTGGCGTCTTTATAATCGCGCAATTGTTTTGCCAAATAGGTGGCATGCTGACCGGCAAGGTTGGGCCAGTCAGGATTCATACTGACGCCTTGAGAGCCATGGCACCCTGCACATATAGCGGATTTTTCCTGTCCTGCCTGGGGATTGGCTATGGTATGCAGTGAAAACAGGGTGCATAGTAGAGCGAATAGCAAACGTTTCATTATTGTCTCGTTAAAAAGAGGGAGGCTGTGCGCAGTATATGATACACTGTGTTGCAAGAAATCCCAAAAATGAAGTTAAGACTATGAATCCTTATTCGCAAGCCACATTCCTGAAAAGCGCAGCACTGGTCTCCCAATTGCCAGTTGACACGGGCTACGAAGTAGCTTTCGCCGGACGCTCTAACGCCGGTAAATCCAGTGCATTGAATTGCTTGACGAATATTCGTCAACTGGCGCGCATCAGCAAAACGCCAGGCCGCACGCAGCTTATCAATTTGTTTACAGTAGGCGATGAAACGCGACGTTTAGTTGATTTACCAGGATATGGTTATGCCAAAGTTCCTTTGCAAGTTAAAAAAGAATGGCAAAAAAATCTCGCTCATTATCTTGATGTTCGAACCAGCTTGCGCGGGTTGGTATTATTGATGGACATCCGCCATCCCCTGAAAGAACTTGATCAAATGATGATCAACTGGGCCTTTGACAGGCAGCTTCCAGTACATATACTTCTGACGAAAGCCGATAAATTAAGCCGTGGTCAAGCACAAAGCACCGTGTTGCTGGTGCGCAAGCATTATGAACTGATGCATGATTTGTTGACGGTGCAGTCGTTTTCATCGTTAAAAAAACAGGGTGTTGATGATTTGATTGAGGTGCTTAATCAATGGTTTGAGTGGCATACAGATACAAAATAACTCCAGAGCCACGCGCGTCATCGGCAAGCAGAACCTTGTTCACTTATTCTTTAGTTATATGCTCTATCATTGTGATTTGCTCCTGAGATGATTCCGTTGATAATATTATGCAATTATAGATCACATATTGATAAGTGTAATCAATTGGACGCCTTCACCTGCGCTCAGGATGAGGTACTTGGGGGAGTTGCAATCATTTTAATTATCGCTGAAAAGTCCAAATTGCTCATTCCAGCATCATTAAATTGTTGATAAAGGTGGGTAGCCTGTTCTCCCATCGGTGTCTTGACTCCAACATCCTCTGACGAACGCTGGCTTAAGCATAAATCTTTTAACATCATGGCAGCGGTAAAGCCGGCCTGATAGTCGTGGTTGGCGGGAACGTTGTCCAGTATTTCGGGTACAGGAACATACTGATTCATTACCCAGCATTGGCCTGACGAGTGGGTGACTACTTCAAATAATTTTTGTGGGGTTAAACCCAAGCGCTCAGCCAAAATAAAGGCTTCGGAAACCGCAATCATGGATACACCAAGAATCATATTGTTACATATTTTTGCCGCCTGTCCGCTGCCCGGACTGCCTGTGTGAATGATTGTCTTGCCCATGTGAGCTAAAATGGGTTTTGCTTGGATAAAGGCTTCCTCACTACCACCGACCATAAATGTCAGTGTTGCACCTGCTGCACCTTTTACCCCGCCAGACACGGGGGCGTCGAGTGCTATCAAGTGATAAGTACTCGCCTCCTTGTGTATCTTTCGTGAGGTTTTTACGTCGATAGATGAACAGTCTATAAATAAGGTATTGCTGGTGGCGGCTGTGAATAAACCATTCTCGCCAAGGCAGACATGCTCAACTTGCTGGCCTGTTTGCAGCATGGTGATGATTATGTCCTGATCGCGAGCCGCAGCTTGTAGGGTCTGTGCCTTAACGCCACCGGCATTTTGGAAGGCGTCCATGGCCGCTGCTTGTAAATCAAATCCTGTGATCCGGTGACCTGCCTTGACCAAGTTGATTGCCATGGGCAATCCCATGTGTCCCAATCCAACAAATCCTATGTTTGTCATGATGATCCTTGCTATTTATGTGTAGGCATACTGAATGTCTTTTCATTGGATTCAGTCTCTAGCCATTTACTGGTGATTGTTTTGCGCCGAGTGTAAAAATTAAAGCTTTCTTTGCCGTGCATGTTGGTGTCCCCAAATGACGAATTTTTCCACCCTCCAAATGGGTGGCTGGCTATGGGTACCGGGATGGGGATATTAATGCCCACCATGCCCACTTGTACCTGCTGGGCATATTCTCGTGCAGTGTAGCCATCACGTGTAAAAATAGCCGTGCCATTGCCATATTGATGGCGATTAACCAAAGCAAGGGCTTGCTCAAAATCGGCGACTCGCACAATCACCAGTACAGGACCAAAAATTTCTTGTTGGTAAATAGACATGGATTCAGTGACGTTATCAAACAATGAGGGTCCAATAAAGTAGCCCAGTGGATGGTTTGGATGTTTGAAATGACGACCATCAATGACCAATTTTCCTCCTTCAGCTACACCTTTATCAATCGCATCAAGCACGCGCAGTCGGTGGGCGCTACTAATCAGTGGTCCCATATCACAGCCAAGCGTGTCGCCTGCATCGATTTTCATGTTATTGATTAAAGGGGTTAGTTTGGCAACCAAGTTATCAGCGGTTTGCTCGCCAACCGTCACCACGACAGAAATAGCCATGCAACGTTCGCCAGCAGAACCAAATGCGGCGCCAACCAGCGCATTTGCGGCTTGATCAAGATCAGCGTCTGGCATGACAACGCCGTGATTTTTGGCTCCACCAAACGTATGTGCACGGATACCCCGTGCAGTGGCCGTGGTATAGATGGATTTGGCAACGGCAGTTGAGGCCACGGCGGTAAAGGCTGCAATGTCCGGATGATTTAATAAATATTCAACGGTAGTTTTATCCCCTTGCACGCAATTCACAACGCCATTAGGCAGTCCCGCATCGCTTAACAATTCCATCAGGCGAATCGGAGCCGATGGATCTTGTTCAGATGGCTTGAGAATAAATGTGTTACCGCAGGCAATCGCCGGAATCATCATCCAGAGGGGAACCATCACGGGAAAATTAAAGGGGGATACGCCTGCACATACGCCCAATGGTTGGCGAAAGGTATAGCAATCGATATGATTTGAAATGTTGTTGGACACGCTGCCTTCCATTTGCGTGATCAGACCGCAGTAAAATTCAACTGCTTCGATACCCCGTGCTATGGAGCCGCGCGCATCATCGATGGTTTTCCCATGTTCGCGAGTCACCATGCGGGCTAAATCCAGCTGATTTTTTTCCAATAACTCACGAAATTTGAACAGAATATGCGCTCGTTTTGTCGCGGGTGTGTGTGACCATGTCCGCCCGGCTTTTTTTGCAGTTGCAACTGCGTTATCACAGGTTGTTGTACTGGCGAAATGGACTTGTCCTATTGCTTCACCCAGCGCTGGATTATAGATAATATGGGTTTTGGGGGTGGATTCAATGACCAGTTTGCCGGCGATGTAATGAGGTACGGTATATGGCATATGCAAAACTCCTTTAAATACGATAACCTTTCTCAATGCTCATGAACCACATGCATGGACAGAAGGACATGAGTCTTTTTTCATGTTCTTCTGTCCAATGTCCAAACGTGCTCCAATCCATAATATAACCCATTCAGCTGTTGCACACGCTGACAAGCGAGGATCAAGCCGGGCATAAATGAGCTGCGATCAATGGTGTCGTGGGTGATGGTGAGTGTTTCACCGATGTTGCCAAAAATGACTTGTTGTCGTGCAAGAATGCCAGGTAGGCGCAGTGAGTGGATGTTCACGTCATGGTGCGTGGCACCGCGCGCGCCAGGCAGTAGTTCTTTGAGAGGCAGTTTTGTTTTCGCCATGCATCGCGCTGCTGCAATAAGTTCTGCGGTTTTGATTGCCGTGCCGGACGGTGCATCCAGTTTTTGCGGATGATGTGCTTCGATAATTTCCACATCAGGCAGCAAGCGTGCGGCGTCGGCTGCAAAGCGCATCATCAGAACTGCGCTGATCGAGAAATTGGGCACAATAACACCGCCAAGTTTTTTTTCTTCACACATTTGGCGAAGTGTCTGGATTTGCTCCTCGAGCAAGCCACTAGTACCGATTACAGGATGAGCGCCTTGGTTGATAATAGCCAAACAATTTTCATAAACACAATCAGCGCGGGTAAGATCAATCACAATTTGCGCCTGTGTTCTGGACATGGCATCGATTAAATCATCATCGCGCCCCAAACTGGCGACCAATTGAAAATCAGGATGTTCCTGAATGGTTTTACATGCCTGAACACCCATTTTACCATGAGCGCCATTGACAATAACTCTATTGGATATCACGACTGTCACTTTTGGGTGTTGGGGTTTTATTTTTTTCAGCTTTCTTGACGCTGTTCCATGCCCATATGCTGGCCGGGATCCAGCCAATGACCGTTACTTGCATAATGATGGCGATGAACGCGCCAACCGGATCATCATTGATTAATAAAACTAACCAAGGAAGTGCTATAGACAAAAAAAACATTGAAGTCCGTTTCACTTTCATTTTGATAGAATCCTTGTGTAATTCAAAGAATAAAAGTATATACCTGTTCTCAATTACTTGCAAAACGAAGGCGATTGCTGTACATTGGATGTTCATTTTTATGGATGGTTCTATTCTTCTTTGAGTCCAATTTTTAAGGGTTATCGTATGAGAAAACAGGAGCTGCACCCACGTACTGCAGTGATCAATCAAAAGCAAAAAAATATGTCTAAAAAAGCGCGGCTAGACGCATTATCTTGGCTCGCTAGTACCTTTCCGAACGTATTTGACAATACTATTCGTATTCAACCACTGAGTTTAGGGATTATGCGCGATATATTGGCACACCCCGACGCAGCTGGAATGTCCAAAAGCAAGTTACGGGAAGCGGTGGTGTTGTTTACTCGTCGAATTGATTACATGACCTGCCTCAAAGCGCGTGAAATGCGTATTGACCTGAACGGCAATCCTGTGGCGCAAGTGACAGAAGAAGAATCAGCACTTGCAGCGGCTAAAATCAAAAAACGAGTGGACAAAAGCGCTAAAAACGCACGTAAAAATTTGATCGGCTCATCATCTGTTAAGCCACCATACAGTCAGCGACCGGTTAATCAACCGACACAGGAATTTGCTCCTTACTACCCTGAACGCGCGCCAGCCTATAGCGTGCAAAATAATACCGCGCCAGCAACACATGTTGCGTCTGTGACGATAACTCATAAGCAAACCCGTCAATATGATCCTGATGCCGTAGCGAGATTGAAAGAAAAACTGGGATTGTCACGTAAGAATATGGAGACTGTCACGTAGGTTGGGCCTTGGCCCAACAATGACGTGGTAATGTATGGTTGTTGGGCCGAACGGCCCAACCTACGCGTTAACCATTAGCCCGTGCTTCCAACACCGCAACAGCGGGTAGTGTCTTGCCTTCCAGATATTCCAAAAACGCACCACCACCGGTGGATATATATGATAATTGATCAGTCAGATCATATAGGTCAATCGCGGCCAATGTATCACCACCACCAGCAATACTAAATGCATCGTTGTTAGCGATAGCAATAGCTAATGCGCGGGTGCCATATGAAAATTGAGGGAATTCAAATACACCAACGGGGCCATTCCAGATAATCGTTTTTGCACCAGCCAAAATATTAATGTAACGCATGACGGTTTCAGGCCCAATATCCATGATCATATCGTCCTTGGCTACGTTAGCCAGTGATTTATTGTATGCGGGACAACTGTCACTAAATGCTTTACCCACAACCACGTCCGATGGAAGTGGGATTTTACAACCTGTTTCCGTGGCTAACGCCAGAATAGCGCGTGCCTCATCAAGCAATTTGTTCTCGTACAGAGATACTCCAATTTCGTTGCCTTGGGCTTTAAGAAATGTATTGGCAATACCGCCACCTGGAATTAAGACATCCACCATCCCGACCATTTGTTTAAGCAAGGATAGTTTAGAGGAAACTTTTGCACCACCAACCACGGCAATAATGGGCTTTTCGGGTGCTCTTAATACATGTACCAGCGCTGTAAGCTCACGAACTAACAAGGGGCCTGCTACCGCAATGGGGGCGTATTTTGCTACTCCGCAGGTTGATGCATGGGCGCGGTGTGCAGTACCAAATGCATCCATGACGAAGATGTCGCATAAGGAGGCCAGTTGTTTGGCTAAGGTATCGTCATTCGCTTTTTCACCTAAATTAAAACGTACATTCTCGCAGAGAACCAACTCACCAGGTGCTACATCAACTCCACCTAAATAATCGTTTACAAAATGTACCGGGCATCCCAGATGAACTCTCAGATAGTCGGCGACAGGCGCGAGAGACAGTCGATTATCCGTATGTCCTTCTTCGGGTCGTCCGAGATGAGACATGACAATGACTGCTGCTCCCGCTTGCACAGCAGCGCGCAATGTTGGCAACGCGGCTTGCAAGCGCTGATCGCTGGTAATAATGCCATCTTTGATGGGTACATTTAAATCTTCGCGAATCAAGACACGCTTGTTGCGTAAATCAATATCACTCATTTTGATAAGGTTCATGGTTGTTCCTTAAAGGTTCATCATGTGTTTCGCCGTATCCAGCATACGATTGGCGAAACCCCATTCATTATCATACCAGGCAACGACCTTGACTAGATTCCCCAGTACTTTTGTTTGGGTGGTATCAAAAATCGCCGAGGCCGGGTGGTGGTTAAAATCACACGATACAAGCGGTTCATCGTTAATATGCAATACATCGCTCTGTGCTTTTCGCATGATATTATTGACTTCATCGACCGTTGTTGGGCGCATGGCGATGAACGTTAAATCAATAACGGAAACATTCAAAGTGGGCACTCGCATGGCGAAACCATCCAGTTTACCAGCCAATTCAGGCAAGACCAAGCCTACGGCAGTTGCGGCCCCTGTTTTGGTCGGGATAATAGACTGAGTGGCTGAACGGGCGCGGTGCAAATCTTTGTGGTTGCCATCCAGTAACATTTGATCCTTGGTGTATGAATGCACGGTATTTAATAAACCCGATTCAATTCCAATTGCATCATTCAATGGTTTCACAACAGGAGCCAGACAATTCGTTGTGCACGACGCATTGGACACAATGACATCAGAGGCTTTCAATACGTGGTGGTTAACGCCATAAACAATGGTCGCGTCGGAATGTATTCCTGGCGCTGATATCAAGACTTTTTTGGCTCCCGCAGTAATATGCTGCATGGCACTTTCGCGCTGTGTAAAATGACCGGTACATTCAAATACCAGATCGACATCCAACTCTTGCCAAGGCAATGCACTGGGTCGACGATCGGCAGTAACAAGGATTGAATGGCCGTCAACAATCAGATGCTGGCCGTCAACCTTAACCTCACCATTGAAGCGTCCGTGTGTGGAGTCATAGCGAGTTAAATGAGCGGTGGTATTAATACCGGATACGTCATTGATAGCGACTATATTAAAATCATTTTGGCGCTGGTTTTCAAAAATTGAACGTAAAATACAACGACCAATGCGGCCATAGCCATTAATTGCTACACGTAATGTCATACTGCTTCTCCGAGTTTTTATCTAATTTTTTAAGGCGGCGACAATTCTTTCAACCGTGATTCCCAACTCCTGATATACGTCTTTCGCGGGTGCTGAAAAACCAAACCTGTCAATACCAATTACGGTGCCATCCAGCCCCACAAAACGATACCAGTACGCGCTCGCCGCGGCCTCAATGGCAATACGTTTGCGCACAGCATTAGGCAACACCAGCTCCTGGTATGCCGCGTCAGTCGCCAGAAAACGTTCAGCGCATGGCATTGAAACGACACGCACCTGTATACCCATGGCGCTAGCCTGGTTGGCACTTTCTATGGCCAGTTGTACTTCCGAACCTGTTGATATCAGGATGGCATCGGGTGTTTTCTCGCAATCCTGCAGGATGTATCCACCACGCTTAATGAGTTCGGATCCATTCGTGGTGTGGGTTAACGCGGGTAAATTTTGACGCGATAATAACAGACACGAGGGACCATTGTGTCGCTCCAGTGCTTGTTGCCATGCAACGGCAGTTTCCATGAGATCAGCCGGTCTCCAAACGTGCATGTTGGGAGTCATGCGCAACATTGCAGCATGTTCTATGGGTTGGTGAGTGGGGCCATCTTCGCCCAAACCGATCGAATCGTGGGTATAAACAAAGATGACTCGCTGTTGCATCAATGCACTCAGGCGAACTGCATTGCGGGCATAATCTGCAAACACTAAAAATGTTCCACCATAGGGAATAAAACCGCCATGCAGGGCGATGCCATTCATGATGGCGGACATACCGAATTCGCGCACACCATAATGGAGGTAATTGCCATTAAAATGTTCATGTGAAATAGGGCGACTACCTGACCAATCGGTATTATTGGAACCCGTGAGATCTGCTGAGCCACCCAGCATTTCTGGCAATAGTGACGCATAATGTTCAATACATTGCTGAGATGCCTTGCGGGTTGCAAAAGTTTTGGTATTTTGTTGGCATTGTTCTATAAAGGCATGGCTGTTTGCTTGCCATTCATCAGGTAAATCACCATTAATTCGTCGTAAAAATTCATGATATTCATCAGGAGATTTCTGTTGCAAGGCATGGCAATATTTCAGCCATTGCTGTTCGTCATGCTGTCCTTGCTCTACGTGACTCCATTCTGCATAGATAGGGTCAGGGATGACAAATGCGGGGTAGGGCCAATCCAGAGTTTCGCGTAATTTTTGAGCGTTGTCAGCGCCCAACGGTGCGCCATGTGCCTTTTCACTGCCTGCCACAGCTGATCCATAACCAATGATCGTTTTACAGATAATTAGAGTTGGTTTGTTTGTTTCATTTCTGGCAGCGATTATCGCCTGTTCAATGGCTGTAAAATCATGGCCATCTATTTGATCAATTACATGCCAATTATATGCTCGAAATCGTGCGGCTGTATCGTCGGTGAACCAAGTGTCGACTTCGCCGTCGATGGAAATACCATTGTCATCATAGAAGACAATCAGTTTGCCAAGACCTAATGTTCCTGCCAATGAGCAGGCTTCATGGGAAATGCCCTCCATCAAGCAACCATCACCTATAAATGCGTAGGTATAATGGTTGATCAATGCTGTATCGCTATCATTAAACTCAGTGGCCAATGTTTTTTCTGCAATAGCCATGCCAACTGCATTGGCAAGACCTTGGCCCAGTGGGCCCGTAGTCGTTTCAACACCAGGGGTATCGGTACACTCAGGGTGGCCTGGAGTTTTTGAATGCAGTTGACGAAAATTTTTGAGTTCCTGTAGAGATAGGTTGTAACCTGTTAAATGCAACAGTGAGTAAAGCAGCATCGAACCGTGCCCATTCGACAAAACAAATCGATCGCGATTAAACCATTTTGGGTTTTTTGGGTTATGTTTAAGAAATTTTTGCCATAAAATCGTAGCAATATCAGCCATACCAAGCGGCATACCTGGATGCCCTGATTGAGCTTCTTCAACGGCGTCAATGCTTAAAAAACGAATAGCATGCGCTAACGTTCGGC
>Ga0206878_10281_pt1 | contig 19256 bp, 19 predicted proteins | sample Alteio_BWOrgCont_8_FD_152621 | JGI IMG/M metagenome (GOLD analysis project Ga0206878, IMG submission 152621) | Enriched cells from forest soil in Barre Woods Harvard Forest LTER site, Petersham, Massachusetts, United States -... | ecosystem: Environmental > Terrestrial > Soil > Temperate forest >... | reverse complement strand
TGTCGATCCGCAGGGATCCCTTCGCGCTAAGGATTTCGACTGGGAGGGCATCGAAGAATTCGTTGGCGAAGATGATAGTTGGCGTGTTGAAGGCCGGCCCCTCGTGGAAGGGATGGAGCGCCACAACTTCGGCTTTTCCAGACTCGATGTGATGCCCGAGAGTCTCTTTGATTCTGTCGCGCAAGGCTGGCGAGCTTTCGACCAAAATGTAGCGCAGGGCGCGAAAGAAATCCGGAAATTTCTGTTCTGACCAGTCCAGGACGTCTTGGGCGAACAAGCCGCGGCCGGGGCCGAGTTCAAGCAGGTCGATGTACCCGGGCGAGCCAAGTGCACGCCACATTTCTTCGAACTGGCGGGCGAGGAGGCGGCCGAAAACGGCGTGGACGTCGCTTGAAGTGTAAAAATCGCCGGCCTTGCCGAACTGTTCGGCGTCTCGGGAATAGTAGCCGAGTTCGGGATGGTAGAGGCAGAGCTCCATATAGCGCGAGAAGGGAATGGGACCGCGCTCGTGGATTTCCTGCGCGATCTTCTGGCGTAAGAGATTCACAGTCCCTTCCGGCGGCGGTCGGAGCGGTCCTGCGGGGTGCGGATGAACATTTCGACGAAGTAGTCGTGAAGCGCGTCGTAGAGCTGGCGCTGGAAGCTCCATTCGAACTGGGGATGGTCGAGGTCGCGGGGATGGAAATTGAGGTAATACGTATGCACGGGGACGGACGCGTCTTTGAACTGGATGATTAATTCCACGCCTTCGCCTTTGGCGCGAGCGGAAAAGTTCAGCAAGGGATGCTCGTAGAGACGGAGTTGGGCCAGGACTCGGTCGAGGCGGGTGGTTGCGGTTTCGGGCATGGGGGGATTGTAAAGCAGGTGAGGGGCTAACGAACGTGAGGGCAGGATGCCCTCGCGACGGCCGACGGGACGCCTGAGCTACTCGTAGCGAAGGGCTTCGATCGGGTTCAGCCTGGCGGCTTTGATTGCCGGAAGCATGCCGCTGACTATTCCTACGAAGCTGAGAATCACGGTTGACCAAATCAGCGTGGCAAAGTCGATGTAGAGGTGGATGTCGCCCTCGTTGGCATCTTCGATGAATGCGCTCCACAGCGTGAGCGAGCCCACGCTCCAGGAAACCAGATAGGCCAGAATCACGCCCAGCAGGCCGCCAATCGCGGTAATCACCAGAGCTTCGGCTAGGAACTGGAAAAGAATGTGCCAGCGCCGGGCTCCCAGAGCCTTCTCGACGCCAATTTCGCGGGTGCGTTGGGTCACCGAGACCAGCATAATGTTCATCAGGCCGACGCCGCCGATTCCGAGCGTGAGCAAGCCGATGAAGCCGAGCAGAATCTTGATGCCCACTGTGATTACGGTGAGATCGGCGAGGTCTTTTACCGCATCGAAGACGAAGATGGCGCGCTCGTCCTTGGGATCGAAGTTGTGATGGAAGGACATGGAATTGCGCAGGGCCTGCACCATCTTGCTATGGTCGCCTTCATAATCCATCATGATGCCGTCAAGATAGTAGGTGTTCTTCAGGTCGCTCATGGAGCTGTAGGGGACATAAACCAGCGAGTTCATGTCTTCGTCCCCATTGGAAATGGTATGCCGGAGGACGGCGATCACCTTGTAGGAGACTCCGTCGACGCGAACGAATTCGCCCAGCGCATTCTGGCCGGAGAAAAGTTTCTTCTTCACGGTGGAACCGATGACGGCCACTCGAGCATGGGTGAAATCGTCCTGCTCGCCGAAGAATGAGCCTTCTCCCACGTCGAGGGCGCGAATTTTCTCGTATGTGGAATAAATTCCGTGCACCCCATAGCTTCCACTGCGCCCGCCGAACGCCACCAGGCTTTGCTTATCCACCTCGGGAGAAATGCGGGTGAGCATGGGGCATTCGGCTCGAATGAAGTCGAGATCGTCACGGGTAAGGCGGACCTGCATGCCAGCCTTGGTCCCGCCCGCCTGCAGGGAAGTGCGCCCCGGAAAGATGGCGACCAGGTTGCCTCCAAAGGTGCGGAAGGCAACCATCAGAGCGTCCTGAAAGCCGGTGCCGTAGGCCAGCAGCAAGACCACGGTGGCAATGCCCCACGCCATGCCCAGCATGGTGAGCAGGGAGCGGCGGCGGTTATGTTTGAGCGCGTTGAAAGCTTGTGTTCCCAGATCGCTCAGCATGATTACTCCTGCCTCAGCGCTTCCACGGGTGGGAGCAGTGCGGCTTTGCGCGCGGGATAAAGGCCGGCGACGATGCCGGCCAGAGACAGCGAAAGAATGGCGATCACGGCGGAAGCGGGCACGATGCGTGGGGTGTCGAATCCCTCCGGAGAAGGCAACTGCGCGAGCAGAGCCACGAAAGCTGTGGTGATTGCCAGGCCGATGCCGCCGCTGAAGGCTGTAAGGAAAGCTCCTTCGACAAAGAACTGCGTCAGGATGTTGCGGTGCGTGGCGCCTAATGCCTTGCGCAGACCGATTTCCCGCGTCCGTTCGCTAACCGAAACCAGCATGATGTTGATGATGCCGATGGCGCCGAGGCCGAGAGTAACGATTCCCACCACACCGAGAAAATAATCCATCGCATCAAAGATTTTGGCCACGCGGATGGCTCCGTCGATCGTGTCCCAGTCCATGAATGCGTCGTCGAGGCTGGGATCGAAACCGTGGCGCCGGGCGATGATGGCGTGAACTTCATGCAGGGCTTCGAGGTGCAGTTCTTTCTTGATAGGCCGGTAGTTGATGAAGGAGATTGCATTCTCCGTGTTCTGCGCCTTGAGCGGGAAAAGCATGCGCATGGTTTCGAAAGGCACGAAGATGCGGTGGTTCGTGCCGTTCTCGCCTTCTTTGCCAATCTTGGGGATGACACCGATCACTTTGAAATCCATGTCATTGAGCAGGATCGTGCTGCCCACGGCGGGCTGACCGGGGAACATGTTCTTGAGGAGTTCCCATCCCACCACGGCAACACGGCGATGCTGGGAGTTGTCTTCGTCATTGAACCAGCGTCCGGGGTCGGTAGGGAGGGTTCGAATCTGGTTGTACTCGGGAACCACCCCGAAAACCTGGCCGTTGGTGGAACCGAAATCGCTGACGGCGCGGATGTCGTCGCGCTCCAGCACCGGAGAAACCGCGCGCAGAAATCTGGCCTGGTCGCGAATGGCGAAATAGTCGGCGTAGGTAAAGTAGTAGGGCTGGCCAGACTGATAACTGCCGGCTACGGCCGGGATGCGGCCGGGAAAAATGAACATAATATCGGCACCAAGTTCGGCCATATTCTTCTCCTGACCGCTGCGGAAGCCTTCTCCCAGGCCAACGAGAAGCAGCAGAGAGCCTACGCCCCAGGCAATTCCGAACATGGTTAGGAATGAGCGCAGCTTGTGCGCCCAGAGCGTGGACAGCGACTGCCGTACTATGTCGAGAAGTATTCGCATGAGATACACCCCCACGCCTCCGGGGAGGTGCGTGGGGGTCCCGGGCAACGCTCAGGCGAGGGGTCTCATTTCCCGCCCAAACGGTTCTTGTTCAAGCATCTGATCAGTAATACGCAGCCGGGTCATGCGAAGTTCCCTGCTGTGGTTGATGGTTAGACAGCGGAAACGCGAAAAGGGTTAGCTGGGGGATGGAAATTGAAGAGGCCAACCGGCTCGGGGGGACCTGTGGCTCTGTTGTGTTTCTGATCAGAACTCGAAATAACCACCGGCTGGAGCGGAGCGTGGTGCGCCATCGGTGCCGGTTGCAGGGAGTAAGCCTAAGATTCCGCTCAGGTTCTGCCAAGCGGCCTGGTTGAGTGCGGGATCGGAGCCGACGAGGTCGCGGATCATATCCCATGCAGCGAGGTTGAGGGCACCTTCGGGGGGTGGTCCCATGGCCAGGGAGACTGAACACTGGGGGCAGAAAGAGATGCGGTGAGCCGTCGACTTCTGGCGCGGTTTGATGCCCACGGTCTGGGCAAACATATACAGCGCGACAGACTTTTGTCCGGCTTCGAGCTCGCGATTACAGCGGAGACAACGCATGTTCTCCAAGGTCTCTCCCGAGGGCGGATTGTGTCCTCGAATATGAATACTGTCTTCGCGGAGTTGCGGGGCGCAAGTATGTAGAAGGATTCCGGCGAGCCCACCGCGCTCGAACGTTACCAGCAGGCTTTCAACTCGTCGAGAACCAAGCTGTGCTCTAGGCACAGGCGGACAGGATCATGCACTCTGTTGCGATGAGAGATCGGATCCATGCCAGATCGGGGGCTGAGTTCGTCCGCCTGTCGCACCTCCGCAAACTGTGCGAATGCGAACAGGTCGCAGCGGTTTGCTACCAGGTACGTGGCCGTGGAATCGAGTTCCTGCTAATTCGGACCCGGAGCAGTGGACGGTGGACGTTTCCGAAAGGCAGCGCGGAACCGGGGTTGACCCATGCCCAGGCGGCGGCGCTGGAGGCGTTCGAGGAAGCGGGAGTTCACGGGCGGATCGAGGAAGCTTCGTTTGCCAGTTATATTCGTCGCGGCGGCGCACGGAAATCCACTAAGTCTGGCAAGCAAGAAGTTGCGGTCTGCGCGCATCTCTGCCAGGTGTTTCGGCTCAGCCCTCCCAAGGAATCGAAGCGCAATCGCACATGGTTTTCCGCTGAGGACGCCAAACACCGCTTGCGCGAGGGGCGCAGGAGTGATGATGGGGCTGAGTTCGCGCGGGCAGTGGATCAGGCTGTAGCACGCATCCTGCGACTTCGCAGCGCTATCGGCATCGTCCGTCGACCACAAGACGATCGAATGCAACAAGATCGATTACGGACGGACACGATGCCGAAAGACGGGCTGCAAAAGGTGCAGTTCGAGGCTTACATGGAAACTCGTGAAGCGTCGTTCCTGCAGCACATTCGTCGCCAGCTTCACGGGATGCGGCAACTCGACGTGCCTATGTTGGATGATCATAGTCGTGAGTTCCTGCGGGGTGAGGTTCTGCAGTTCGCGCCGGCGCGGGATAAGAAAGCCAAAGCTTTGGGACCCGGCACGAAGAGCGGCTGAAATCGTTCCGTACTTTCAATTCCTATTCTTTGTTCTTGGGCCGTTCGTAGGCTTTAGCCAGATACTTCCGCGCTTCCTCGAGAGCGGCGAAGGTATCGTCGTTGGTCTGGATGGCCTGGCGGTATTCGTTGATGGCGCGCTCGCGCTGGCCGGTGACGTCGAAGATCTTACCCAGTTGGATATGGCTCCAGACTTCAGTCCAGCGGGGCTCCCCGTCGCCGTTGATGGAGGCGCGGTAAGAGTTCGCCGAGGATTGGTAGTTTCTCTGCTGGAAGAAGACTTCCGCGACGCGATAGTGGGCAAAGGAACTGTTCTTGTTGAGGTCGAGGGCCTTGTTGAACTCGGCGAGCGCACCGGAAAGGTCGCCCTGCTGCTGCATCGCCATGCCGCGGAGAATCGAAGCACGGAGTTTTACGTCCGAAGAGTTGGTGAGCACGTGGTGGTCGGGATCGACGGCGATGCGCCGCGGGCGTCCGAAGGTCTCAACGGTGAAGGTTGAGTTGGTGCCTACCACTTCGAGCTTCTTGTCTTCGGTTTTACCGTCGGTGTCAATGCGCAAGTCGACGGGCATGCGGAACAAGTCAAGGTCTTGGGAAATCTCTCCTGTAACGCGAAAGCCTTTGTTGCTGCCCAGTCGGTAGGTGGTGTATTTCACTTTGAATTCGGGGGCGCCGGTGGAATCGAGCCACTGGGAGAAGAACCAGGTGAGTTGCTCGCCGTAGTATTTCTCGGCGATGGTGCGGAAGTCGTCCATGGCGGCCGATTTTCCGGAGTAGGTCTCGGCGAACTCGCGCATGGTTTTGTTGTATTTGTCTTCGCCGAGCACCCAGCGCAGCATGTGCAGGATCATCGCGCCTTTGTCGGTCACGAGCGACTGAAACTCGGTGGAGAAAGGATCAAGTTTGCTGGCGCTCGAAAGCGGAACCGAGTCATAGGCCAGCGCGCCCACCGACATGTCTTTGACAGCTTCCTCCAGACCGGCCGCGCCGGCCGCATTCTCCACGTACATCGCCTCGGAATAGCGCGAGAATCCGTCGACCAGCCACCAATCATCCTTGGTGGCGGGGCTTACCGAAACTCCCCACCATTGATGGGCGATCGCGTTGGCGAGCAGACGGTAGTTGGTCTTCTCCGTGATGGAGGGGCTGGCGAGGCCGACAATTTCTGGCGCCCAGGCGTAGGGAACCGTGTCACCGGGCAGCTCCACCAGGTTGAGCTTCTGCGACAATGGCGTCCCGTACAGAGTGATGAAATAGGTGAACTCCTGAACTGCTGTCGTGGTGTACTCGGGAGCCAGCGCCTTGTGGGTGGGCTTGAAGAAGACGTGCAGGTCCATGCCGGCTTCGTCGCTTTTGTATTCCTCAAAGATGCCCGCGATGATGGTGCCCGGGAAACTGGGTTTGGCATCGACGAACGTAAATGTTCTTGTCGGAAGGCCGTTGGTGTTGGGCTTCTTCGAGGGTGGATTGTCGGTGACTGTAGTCTTTCCGCTTCCGATCACCCGCATGTGGGCCGGCACGGTGACACTGATGGTCGAGGTGAACCGGTTCAGGCCATATCCGTTTATCGGGAACCAGCGTCCGGAGTACAACAGATAACTGGTGTCGTCGCCGATGTAGGCGAGTTTGAGGCCAGGAACTGGGCTGTCGTCGGCGGTTTCAAGATTGCCTTCGTATTCGAAGGTTAGCGTCATGGAAGCGTTTTTTGCCAGGCCAGAAGGAAGTGGCACGCGGATGGTGGAATCCTGGGTGACGCGTTCGGCCGACAGCGGCTGGTTGTTATCGTCGAGAACCCGGGTGACGCGCAGATCGTTGTGGAGTTCGAAGATGGCAACGGTTATATCCTGAAGGGCGGTGAACTTGACTTTCGCTCGCGCCGAAATCTGATGCAGATGAGGCGTGAGTTCGGCCTCGATCTGGTAGTCGTCGACGCGCAGGCGGGTCTTTTCGGCGGCCCGCAATGGGATCGCGACGAAAGCCAATAGCAGCAGGGCGAGAGAACTCGACAGGACGCTCTGGGCGCGCCGAAGGCGAATCTGCATTAAGGAGAGTCTCCCGGAAATGGGCCTAACCACTTCCCTATGATGAAGATTCTCCACTAAAAGATGCTGGGAGCACAAGGTTTACTCCCACTTTGTCATTTCGAGCGCAGCGAGAAACCTGCTTTTCTGCCGACGCCGGCAAACAGCAGGTTCCTGGTCGCATTCGCTCCTCGGAATGACAATCGTCGAGGGGTCATTTACGCGGCAGGAGGGTGAGGATTATCTCTGCGGCGAGGTCTGCTGGGTGCAGGGCTGGGCCTACAGTGCCGCTTCTCGGCGGGCTGAGCCTGGCTTTTACCTGGGTCAGGCCTTCCAGCATGCGGTCGCGCGTGGGCCCGTCGGGGAGGATGTTCTCGATCTGTGCGACCACGTTTTCGGCGGTAAAGTCGTGTTGAACCAGTTCGGGGACCACCTCCTCGCCAGCGATCAGGTTGACCATGGCGAAGCGCTGGACTTTGACTCGCGGCTTGCCCAGCAGATAAGTGAGTGGCGAGACGCGGTAGACCATCACGAAGGGCATGCGCATCAGGGCGGCTTCCACCGTCGCGGTGCCGCTGGCGATGATTCCGGCACGAGAGTGCCAGAGGGCGGGTAGGGATTCCGGAACGAGGGTGAGGTTGTGTTTGCCTATCAGGCTTAGCAGGAAGGTGCGGTCGAGCGTGGGGGCTACCGGCAGCAGGAATTCGTAGTCGCGGCCAAGTTGGGCGGCTGCTTCCAGGATAGTAGGTAGATTCATGCGTACTTCTTTGACACGGCTGCCTGGCATGAGCGTGATCCAATACTTTGTGGGATCGAGATGGAATTGTGCAGCGTAGTCGTTGCGGGCAATTCCTGGGTGCGGCAAGTCGGCTAGGGGATGGCCGACGAAGGTCGCGTCGACTCCGCGGTCGTAGTAGAACTTTTCTTCAAAGGGAAAGATCACCAGCGCTTTGTCGACATAGTCGCGGATAAGGCGGACGCGTCCTTGGCGCCAGGCCCAGAACTGCGGCGCAACGTAGTAGACCACGGGAATGCCAAGCTTCTTCATCTGCCGAGCTACGCGCCAGTTGAACGCCGGCGAGTCAATGACGATGGCAAGATCGGGCTTGCGCTTGTTTGCTTCGTTGATCAGATGATGAAACAGGCCGTAGATCTTGGGCAGATGGCTGAGGATTTCGGTGATGCCGACCACCGAAAGATCTTTGGCGTCGACGACAGTGTCGCAGCCGGCGGCGCGCATGCGGCCTCCTCCGACGCCGAAGAATTCGAGTTGCAGGTCGCGGCGCCTCAGGGCTTCAATGAGCTGCGCACCGTACATTTCCCCGGAAGCTTCGCCGGCTGAGATCAGGATTCGCAAGAGAGCATTGTAAGGCCACGACCCCTAGTCATCCGCGCTGGCCGTGACTTCCGGCTCCCCTAAGCCGTCCGCATTCGCGGGCGAGGCCGACTGCTCCACATGCCCCACGTTTAGCTCCTGATCTTTGTACTGGAGTTGGTAGAGCTTGAAGTAGATACCGCGCTGGGCCAGGAGTTGCTGGTGTGTGCCCATTTCGCGGACATGGCCTTTGTGCATGACGATGATTTTGTCGGCGCGCTGCACGGTCGATAGCCTGTGGGCGATGATGAGCGACGTGCGTCCTTCGACCATACGATTGAGGGCGTCGCGCACGCGGAACTCGGTTTCAGTGTCGACGCTGGAAGTGGCTTCGTCGAGAATCAGAATCTTTGGTTCGTGGGCCAGGGCGCGAGCGAACGAGATTAGCTGTTTCTGGCCGGTCGAAAGAGTAGAACCGCGCTCGCGAACTTCTTCGTTGAAGCCTTTGGGCAGGGCGCGGATGAAGTCCGCGAGGTTCACGTCTTCGGCGGCATGCTCGACGTCTGCGTCCTGGATCCGTTTCGTGCCTAGCCGGATATTTCCGCCAATGGTGCCGCTGAACAGGAATGGATCCTGCAGGACTACACCGAAGCGGCTGCGCAAGTCGATGAGATCCATGCCTTTGACGTCTACGCCATCGATTCTGACTGCGCCTTTCTGGACGTCGTAGAAACGCAGCAGGAGCGAGATCAGCGTGGTTTTTCCGGCTCCGGTGTGGCCGACGATGGCTACTGTTTCGCCGGGATCAATGGCGAAGGTTACGTCGCGGAGAACCCAGTCCGGGGTTGAAGTTTCCTTCTCTCCATGATCTTTGCTCGTTTCTTCCGCTTCGCGATAGGCGAACCATACGTGATCGAATTCTATGCGGCCCGGGCCTTCGGGGCGCTTGGTTACCGCGGGCGAGACCACCTGCACTGGCGTGTCCAGCAGCTTGAAGATGCGTTCGCTGGCGGCCATGGCCGACTGCAGGATGTTGTATTTTTCGCTGAAGTCCATGATCGGGCGGAAAAAGCGCAGCGCGTACTGAATGAAGGCGACCAGCACGCCCAGCTCTGCCGCCCCGCGTACGAGACGGAATGTGAGCAGCGTCTTCCAACTAAAGCTCACGGCGACGCTGGTCACGGAAATGCTTCGCATCACGCCCACGCCGCCGAACCAGATCACACAGGCAATCGCGATCGAGGAGAGAATATCGATCGCGGGATAGTAAAGCGAGTAAGCCAGGATCGCGTCTTTGTAGGCGTCCATGTGGCTGCGATTAATCTCTGAGAACTGCTTGTAGGCTTTGCGCTCGCGATTAAAGAGCTGCAGAACGACCATCCCGCTCACGTGTTCCTGTAGGTAGGAATTTATGCGGGCGATGGCGACCCGGATGCGGCGGTAGGAGTCACGCACGCGGTCGCGGAAAATCTTGGTTGCCACCACGATGAAGGGAAGCACAGCGAATGTAATCAGCGCCAGCTTCCAGTTCATACACAGCATCACGCCCAGAATGCCGAAGAGCACGAACACGTCTTCGAAGATCGACACCACTCCAGAGGTGAACATTTCGTTCAACGCGTCGACGTCAGTGGTGACGCGCGTTACCAGGCGGCCGACCGGATTCTTGTCAAAGAAGGCAACGTGCAGACGCTGCAGGTGGCGGAAGATCTGGCGGCGGAGATCGAACATCACCTTCTGGCCAGTCCACTGCATGAAGTAGGTTTGCAGGAATTCGAGCAGGAAGCTGAAGACCAGCAGTCCGACATAGATGGCAGCGATTTGTGCGATGCCGGTGACAGCGTTCGGGCTGAGCCAACTCCAGATGCCGGAAGATGTTGCGGTAGCCACCCCTTTTGGCGCGAGGTAGCGATCAATCGCCACCTTGGTGAGATAGGGGCCGAGCACGTCGGCAAAGGATTTCAGAAAAATCGAAACTAACGCGATCGCCACTTGCCAGCGGTAAGGGCGCAGATACTTGAGCAGCCGCGCCATCAGGCGGCTGTCATAGGCTTTGCCTAATATTTCTTCTTCCTGAGACATCGGGTTCCGGGCGATCGAGTGATGAAGCGGTGCCAGCAGCGCTGCTAACAGGGTACCTGAATATGGATGGCCGGGGCAGGCCGGAGGATGGAAAACGTTTGTCGCCGGGTAGATGCTCTAGCAGATGGGATAATGGTTGTAGCATGCCGCTCGGCATTTACATTTCGGTGCCCTTCTGCCGCACCAAGTGCAGTTTCTGCAACTTTTCCTCCGACGTGTTTTCGCGGGCGGTTTTCGAGCGCTATGTGGATCGAGTTTGTGCCGACATTGAGAACTCGCCGCATGTCGCGGCCGAGATGGGTGGACGGTTGGAGCGCGCGGTGGATTCCATCTACTTGGGCGGGGGGACGCCGACGGTGCTCGAGGCGGCGCAACCGGACCGGCTTTTCGGCACCCTGCGCTCTCGATTCGAAGTGCGGCCTGAGGCCGAGGTCACAATTGAGTGCGCTCCCGGTACGTTGACCAGCGCAATGCTCGACAGTTTGCTGCGCTGCGGTGTGAACCGCGTGAGTCTTGGAGTGCAGTCGTTTGTGGATCAGGAAGCGGCGGCGGTTGGGCGTCTGCACAAGCGGGCGACGGTTTTAGAGGATGTTGCTCGCTTGCGATCCGCGGGAATTACGAATATCAACATCGATCTGATCGCGGGTTTGCCCCACCAGACAGCTGAAAGTTGGGAGTTTTCTCTGGCCGAGACCATCGCGACCGGCGCGCCGCATGTCAGCGTCTACATGCTTGAAGTGGATGAGGACTCGCGGTTGGGGCGAGAATTGTTGGCCGGGGGAACGCGCTATCACGCACACTTTGTCCCGGATGATGAAGCCATGGCCGACTTTTATCTTGCGGCTTGTGAACGGCTGTCGTCGGCGGGAATTGCGCAGTATGAGATTTCCAACTTCGCCCGCGAAGGCCTCGAATCTCGGCACAACTTGAAGTATTGGAGTCGGCTGCCCTACTTTGGCTTCGGTGTAGATGCTCATTCGATGCTGGATTCTGCAGCGCCGGATATCGATGCGGTGCGGTTCGCGCCCCCGGACTCCCTGGAACAATACATCGGCGGAACGAGTTTGCAACGGGCCGTGGTCTCGCACCGGGCCGCCTTAGAGGAGAGTTTTTTCCTTGGGCTCAGGCTGACACGGGGCATCAGTTTGCGCGATCTTGTGGCGAAATTCGGTGAGGAAGCGCTTGCGGATGCCCGCGCCACGGTGGTTGAGTTTGTCAAAGCCCGGCTGATGGAGCGGCGAGACGACTACGTCCGCCTTACAGCGCGCGGGCGATTGCTCTCGAACGAAGTATTCGAGAGATTCATCCTCGCCGATGAAGTGACTCGCTGATTTCTCGCGTCGGTGCGAGAAATCTGTTGGAGTTCAGTTTTTGCAAACCATCCGGTCGGTTGGGTTGTGCGCCTTCATATTCATTATCCCCAGTGATGACGCGGCTTGCGGCACTCTGCCTATCCCCTGCCGGACGTAACTTTTCCCTCTCCGTCCGCTATGTTCTAATCAAAAAACCGGCCAAAGCGGTGGAGGAGTCTTGGATTTTCAACTGAGCGACGAGCAGCAGCAACTGAAGAAGACCGTCCGCGAATTTGCTGAGCGCGAAATCTTGCCTAATGTCATGAAGTGGGATGAAGCCTGCGAGTTTCCGCTGGCTACTATTAAGGAACTCGGCAAACTCGGTTTATTGGGAACGGTTTTTCCCACCGAGTATGACGGCGCTGGCATGGGCTACGTGGAATACGTGATCGCTATCGAAGAGTTGTCGCGGGTGGATGGCTCGGTGGGCATCATTGTTGCGGCGCATACGTCGCTCTGTTCCAATCACATCTTCCTTGCGGGAAGCGAGGAGCAGAAAAAGAAGTACGTCAGCAAACTTGCCACAGGGGAATTCATCGGCGCCTGGGGATTGACCGAGCCTTCTTCGGGATCGGATGCGGGCAGCGCCCGCATGACCGCGCGACGCAAGGGAAATGGCTGGGTGCTGAATGGCACGAAGACTTTTTGTACCAACGGACACTATGCCGACGTGATCGTCGTGCTCGCAGTGACCGACCGGACGGCGCACACGCACGGGCTTTCGGCCTTTATCGTCGAGAAAGATACGAAGGGATTCCGTCCCGGCAAGAAAGAGAATAAGCTCGGTTTGCGGGCCAGCGATACGGCGGAGATGATCTTTGAAGACTGCGTGGTCCCGGCGGAGAATTTGCTGGGCAAGGAGGGCGCCGGCTTTATCGACGCGATGCGCGTGCTCGATGGCGGCCGCATATCGATTGCGGCGCTGTCGCTGGGTATGGCGCAGGGCGCGTACGAGGCTGCGCTCAAGTATGCCAAGGAGCGGCGGCAATTCGGCAAGGCCATCGGGGAGTTTCAGGCGATCCAGTGGAAGCTGGCCGACATGGCTACCGAGATTGATGCTGCCCGCTTGCTCACCATGCGCGCGGCGTCGATGAAAGACGCTGGCGTGAAGACTACGATGGAATCGTCGATGGCGAAGCTCTATGCCAGCGAGGTTGCCGTGAAGTGCGCCAATGAGGGTGTGCAGATTCACGGTGGATATGGGTTCATCAAAGACTATCCTGCGGAGAAGTATTACCGCGACGTGAAGCTGTGCACGATCGGAGAGGGCACCAGCGAGATTCAGCGGCTGGTGATTGCGCGGCAGTTGCTTAAGGAATAGAACCCAGCCCTGAACTTCCTCGCGGATTTCTTCTTCCCCTGCTTTCTGCTTTACACTGATCGCTTAAACCAACCCATGCAGGCGTGGATTGACCGACTCCGCTCCGGCGACGTGCGTGCGCTGGCTCGCGCCATCTCGACGGTGGAGAATCGCGCCCCGGGATGGTCCGAACTGCTGAAGGCTCTGTTTCAGCACAGCGGGAAGGCGCGCGTGCTGGGGCTGACGGGGCCGCCGGGGGCGGGGAAGAGCACGCTGGTCGATCAACTGGCCCGCTTCTATCGCAAACACCAGCGCACCGTGGGCATTATCGCGGTGGACCCGACCAGTCCTTACACGGGCGGGGCGATTCTGGGCGACCGCATCCGCATGCAGGAGCATTTCTCCGATCCTGGGATTTATATTCGGAGCATGGCGACGCGCGGCTCACTGGGAGGCCTCGCGCGCACTACGGCTGATGTCACTACGGTGCTCGATGCTTCCGGGAGCGACCTCATCATGATCGAGACTGTGGGCGTGGGGCAGGATGAAGTGGATATTGTTCGGCTGGCTGACATCACGATTTTGATCCTCGTTCCGGGCATGGGCGATGATGTGCAAACCATCAAAGCCGGCATCATGGAGATTGCCGATATCTTTGTGATTAACAAGAGCGACCGCGACGGGGCTGAACATGTGGAGCGCGAAATCCGCTCACTGCAGTCGTTGGCTATCCGCCACGATGGCTGGACGCCGCCGATCGTGAAGACTGTTGCCAGCCAGGGAGTAGGAATCGAAGATCTGGCGGGCGCGATTGCGGACTATGAAGCCTACCTGCAGGAGCAAAATCTGGCGCTGCACAAAAGCGTGGAAAACTGGCAGGAGCGGCTGGTCGAAATGCTGCGCGACGCCATGTTGGAAAAGGCGCGGACGCAATTCGACGATGGCAACCTGGCGCGCCTGGCGGCGGAAGTGGCCGAGCACAAGCGCGATCCTTATACGCTGGTGGAGGAGATCGCCGGTAAACTAGGAAAACACTGATGGCGCAAATCGATCATCTCGGGATTGCGGTGAAGTCGCTGTCAGCTGCGAAAGCGATCTACGAGAAACTGGGCTTGAGTGTTTCTCCCGAGGAGACGGTAGAGCAAGAGCAGGTGCGGCTGGTGATGGTTCCGGTCGGCGAGAGCCGATTGGAGCTGCTGGAGGCCACGTCGGAAGATTCGACGATCGCGAAGTTCATCGCTAAACGTGGCGAAGGACTGCATCACGTTTGCCTGCGGGTTCCGGACTTGTCGGCGGCTGTTTCCCGGTTGAAGAAAGACGGGGTGCGGCTGGTGTCGGAGGAAATCAAGATCGGCGCGGGCGGGCACAAATACGTTTTCGTACATCCGTCGAGCGCGGGCGGAGTGCTGCTGGAACTGGTTGAATCCCAGGAATCGCGGCCATGAAGCTCAGAGCGGAGGTTGAAAAAGAGATTGTCGAGATTGTGAATCGAGAAACCAGAGCCTGGGACACGAAGGATGTCGATTTGCTGATCACAGTTTTTCATCCGGACATGGTGTGGCCCTGGCCCTCGACCAGCCATGCTCACGACCCGGCGGATTGGGTGATGGTCCTGGGGCGATTCGACACCCAACGCTGGAAGAAGGTCTGGCAGGACTTGTTTGACACTCACGCCCTTGTCCACAACCGGCGCAAGATGATAAAGATCGAAGTGTCGGACCAAGGCGATGGCGCTTTTGCAGTGGTCGACGTAGATACTTTGTGGCGCGATCAGGACGGCAAGGATTTCCACTGGAAAGGGCGGGCGTGCAAAGTCTATAGCTGGATGGGCACGGAGTGGAAGATGACCATGCACACGGGTCTCCTTAAATACTAAAGTTGCGGTGTCTTCATGCTTCTTCTCGCCATCGACACGTCCGGCAAACAGGGCAGCATCGCGCTGGCGCGCGCCGGGGAGCCAACTGCTGAAGGCGGCGACTTCGAGGTGATCGAGATTGCGCCGCTCGTTGGCGGTACTTTTTCTGCACAACTGATTCCTCAAGTCTCCGACTTGCTCTCCCGCAACGGGTTCATGAAGACGGCCATCGGCGCTTTTGCCGTGGTCTCAGGGCCGGGCTCGTTTACCGGTCTTCGGATCGGGCTGGCGGCGGTTAAGGCTCTAGCCGAGGTGCTGGGCAAACCGATCGCCGCCGTATCTCTGCTGGAAGTGTGCGTTCTCACGAGCGGCGCCGCCCAAGGCAAGATCATGGCTGCATTGGATGCGGGCAGGACTGAGGTGTATGTGGGGGAGTACGAACTCCCGGCCCACGCTGACCAAGTTCCGCGAGAGCGCATCTTGACCCGCAGTGAATTCCTCTCCCAAGCGAGAGGATGGACCGTGGTGACTCCGGATTCTGGTCTTGCAGAGGCGGCGAGCGCGGCAGGACTATCAGTCTCGACACTAGAGCCGATTTCCGCTGCCGACGTTGCCCGGTTGGGCTGGCGCAAGATTCAGTCCGGCGAAACGATCGGCCCGGAGCAGTTGGAGGCGAACTACATCCGTCGCACCGACGCCGAGATGCTCGAGAGAAGCGGATCGTAGAGTGCGCGTTCGACGAGCAAATGCCGGTGACATTTCCGCCATCATGGATCTGGAGCGTCAGAGCCCCTCAGCCGGCCATTGGTCGCGGAATCAGTATGACGACTTGTTCGCGGCCCCAAGCGGTCCGCAGCGGTCCGAACGCGTCGCATTGGTTGCAGAAGATGACGGCGAAACGAAGCCGGAGAGAGTTTCCCATACAACGTCAGGCATTCTCGCCTTCCTGATAGCCCATAGAATTGACGCAGAGTGGGAGTTGGAAAACATTGTGGTCGCCGAAACCGCTCGCCGCCAAGGAGTGGCTTCGCGACTGCTCGGCGAGTTTGTCGCGCACGCACGGGCGGAACTTGGGAGTGCAGTTTTTCTCGAAGTCCGCGAGTCAAATCTAGGCGCCCGTGCTCTGTATCGCAAGGCGGGATTCACAGAAACGGGTTTACGCAAGAGTTACTACTCGAACCCTCCCGAGGATGCAATCCTGTGTCGCCTAACGCTTTATTAGCACTTTCTCATAACGAGATTGCACCAGAATTCGGCATTGAACCGATTTTGGTGCTGTGATAGCTTTGGCCTAGTAATCCCCTATTGGAGGTCTGCCTGGATGCTGACTTCGAATGACGCTCTCCTGACCAACCATGACGAATTCCGCAAGCTGGCTCAGGAGCACATGCAGTATTCCACTCGACTTGATTCTCTCACCCAAAAAAGATATCTCAGCGAAGATGAAAAGCTGGAAGAAGTCCGGCTTAAAAAGCTGAAGCTGCGGCTCAAGGACCAGATGCAATCGATTGAGCGGCAATATCGGCAGCAGTTCGGAACTCACGTAGCATAATTCCTGGCCATTTGTGGGCGGCCGTCGCCGCTAGAGGGGTTTTGTATCTACCTGGAGGCGCTAATCAGCGCCTTTCTTTATTTGGACTTAGATCCTTATCTAAGCGGACCTAACCCAGCTCCGCACGCCCGTGCTTTATAATAGTGCACTGCTCCCATGGTTCGTGACGGCTACCTTTACGCGCTGGCTTTGATTGCGGCTGCGGCGCTGCTGGGCTGGTTCGCACAGCCTGCCTGGGCCGTAGTGCCTCTATTGCTGGCTGTGTTCTTCCTCTGGTTTTTTCGCGATCCGGAGCGGGCGATCCCGGATGCAGCTGGCGCCGTGGTGTCGCCGGGAGATGGAAAGGTTACCGATACTTCCATTGTGGTGGTGGGTGGCGAGAAGCAGGTTCGCATCAGCATTTTCCTGAGCGTTTTCGACGTGCACGTGAACCGTTCGCCGATTGCCGGAGTGGTCCGCGAGGTTCGCTACCAGCGCGGCAAGTTCCTGAACGCTATGAATCAGGCTTCGGCGGAGCAGAACGAGCAGAATATTGTCCGCGTGGAAGGTGACGGCCAGGTCGTGGTCTTCAAGCAGATTGCCGGATTGCTGGCGCGACGGATTGTATTCTATCCCAAGGTCGGAGACCGGCTTGAACGCGGGCAGCGTGTAGGTCTGATCAAGTTCGGTTCGCGCGTGGACGTTCTATGCGATGCTGCCGCTGCGTTGCAAGTGAAGGTCGGCGACCGGGTTCGGGGTGGATCGAGTGTGCTGGCGTACCTGCAGCCCAAGAGCGAACTGGCAAGTGCAGGACGTTATTCCGCCGCTGAAGGGACGCGCTGATGGATCTCCCAATTCCAAGACGCAGGCAGGACGAGCGCGGCCCACGCCGTATGCGTAAGGGGATGTACATTCTCCCGTCGTTGTTTACCACGGGGAATATGGCGGCCGGCTTCTACGCCATTCTCGAGGTGGTTCACGCCAGCGCGGCGAACTTCGCACATTTGGACAATGCCGCCAAAGCGATTGGGTTTGCCGTCTTGTTCGACGGCCTCGATGGACGCGTCGCCCGCATGACCGGAACCAGTAGCGACTTCGGCAAAGAGTTCGATTCACTGGCGGACGTGATCACGTTTGGAGTGGCTCCGGCGATGCTGGCCTGGACCTGGGGATTTCATTTGATGCCGCCGGTCGCGCTCACGGAGTGGGAGTGGAACATCAAGCTCACCCAGTTGGGTGCGATTGCCGCTTTCCTGTTTCTGATGGCAGGTGCCAGTCGCCTGGCGCGGTTTAACATCACGACCAACCCACAGCCTTCGAATCCCGGCCGCCCCGGGAAGAAATATTTCGTCGGCATGCCCATTCCGGCGGGTGCGGGGGTGATTGCGGCCGTGGTGCACTTTCAGTCAGGCGTTCCGCTCGAATCCTGGTATACGGCGATCACCTGGCTGGCGATGGTGGCCGCCGTGGGCTACCTGATGGTGAGCACCTGGCGTTTCTATAGCTTCAAGGACATTGACTTCCGCTCGCGCCATCCTTTCCGTCTGATCATTCTTTTGGGCGCTCTGTTTGCCTGCATCTGGTTCTTCTCCAAACCGGCGCTGTTCGGAGTTGCGCTGCTCTATACATTCTCTGGAGTGTTCTGGCGATTGCAGTGGATTTTCCGCCGCCGGAACCAGCCTCCGCCACCTCCCTACAAGGAGGCCTCGCAGATTTCATGAGCACGCCGTCGAAAATCGTGTCATCGTCTCCGTCTGCATCTGCACGCGGGCCGTTGTTTCGCGCGGCCATCGTGGGCGCAGCTACGCTCAAAGGCAAGGAAGTCGCCGAGATGCTTAACGAGCGGAACTTCCCGGCCGTGGATATTCGCCTGCTCGACGACGATGAGTCGATTGGCCAGCTCGAGGCAACGGGCGACGAAATCAACTTCATCCAGAGCGTGCGCTCAGAGCAGTTTACCCACGTGGACTTTACTTTCTTTGCCGCCGACGCAGAGTGTACGCGGCAGAACTGGAAACGCGCCCGCGATGCCGGCAGTGCGATCATTGATCTTTCCGGCGCCTTGGAACAGGAACCTGGCGCGAACGTGCGTTCTCTCTGGATCGAACGCGAACGGGGAGAGATGTGGCAGCCGGACTTGCAGCCGGCGCCGTGCATTGTGGCTCATCCTGCCGCTGTGACTCTGGCTTTGCTGCTGCTGCGGGCGCGCAAGGCTGGCGCGATTCGGAGTGTTGCGGCCACCGTCCTTGAACCTGCGTCTGAGCAGGGACAGAAGGGCATGGACGAGTTGCATCAGCAGACCGTCAATCTATTGTCGTTCCAGCCCCTGCCGAAGGACATCTTCGATGTGCAAGTGGCATTCAACATGGTGGCGCGTTACGGCCAGAATTCGCAACTGTCGCTGGAGTCGTTGGAAACGCGCGTGCGGCGCCATTACCGGGAGATCGCCGGAGCGGACGCGCCGCACCCCGCAATGCTGCTGTTGCAACCGCCCGTGTTTCACGGGCATACGCTCGCCATCTTCCTCGAGATGGAGCAACCCGTTGATCAGGAACGATTGTCGCAAGCCCTGGCCGGAGATCATGTGACCTTGGCGGGAGCGGAAGACGACTCGCAACCGAGCAACGTGAATACAGCAGGTCAAGCCAACATCCTGGTTTCGCTCAAGAGGGAAGCGGCTCGGCCGAATGGAATCTGGCTGTGGGCAGCCGCCGACAACCTGCGCATCGCGGCCATGACCGCGGTCGAGTGTGCCGAGAGCATGATTGCAACTCGCCCGCTGGGAAAAATCCAATGAAGGTTCGG
>Ga0206878_10291_pt1 | contig 19475 bp, 17 predicted proteins | sample Alteio_BWOrgCont_8_FD_152621 | JGI IMG/M metagenome (GOLD analysis project Ga0206878, IMG submission 152621) | Enriched cells from forest soil in Barre Woods Harvard Forest LTER site, Petersham, Massachusetts, United States -... | ecosystem: Environmental > Terrestrial > Soil > Temperate forest >... | reverse complement strand
CATTGGTGCATTCCCAATACCCTTCAACCCATGCTTTCCCAAGCGGCGAGTTTGAATAGGTGCATACCTTGTGCGCGGGAACCCATCCATCAGCCTGCCATCCTGCATCAACTGACAGACAACTGACATACCCTGCAGGTGAGGTCACGACAGCATTTGCAGCTGGATAGGTCGTGGTAACAGTATGTCGGGTTACAACCGTTTTCGTGACACCTGTTCCACTCATGGTGGGTTGAACAGTAGTGGTTGTGGTCGTCCCTGAAACGGCGCTTGTACCGCTGGTTTCTGGATCCTGTGCAAACGCACCCGCCATGCAAAAAACAGCAAATGCGACAGGCAATAATCTGAAATAAAATCGCGACATAAAAACCTCCATGTCAAAACTCAGGGCCGCATTAAGATGCCCCATTGATATTATGATAATACCTGTCACTACGGACAGGTATTGGTAGAAACCCTGCCCGCCTAGTTTTGTACGGTTAACCCATTGATAATTTGAGCCTTGCTGTAGTCAGGGATTTTTTTGAACTGCCTCCAGGTGATACCATTAACAGGCAGATAACGCCTGACCTGACACAGAACATCAGTATTCCCTGATCCGTTTACATGATATTGCACGTGATACCGGCGTTTCTGGTATCATTTTCAGCCTTTGTCACCGGAGCCAGTATTCTCTCATCAACGATGATTTTGACATCTTTTTGATGCAGCGCAAAATATTCCCCCAGAGTCTCAGCGTTTTCTTCTGTGGCAACAGCAATTGTTTTGATATCTTCACCAATAATCAGGCGCTGGTCTTTTCCTGGTCGATATTCTTTTCCACCGAAGACGGGTTCAAGTTTTGGATTTTCCCGCTCAACCAGCAGGATCATCGGGAATGGATTGCAGCTGAATGCCATTGCAGATGTGGCTATGGATGGCCTGATTTCCCTGTTTCTGATTTTATCGATTATATCAGAGGCTTCATGAAGAATATTGATTAATTCCAGTAAAAATGTTGTATACATGTCTTCGGTCAGTTTTCTGATCCTTTTTTCTTTTGTGTTACTCAATAACTGAAATATGATATTCAGGTTTTTTGCTTCAAAAAAATCGTGTTCCAAAAATCTGTCCTGATAGTCTGATTTTTCTTCTGGTATTGTCATTGTACTTTTCAGTTTGAAATATTCTGTGATCTCTTCTTCGCTGATTTCGATTTGGCTGTTAAATAAATGCGTGAGTACAGTCTTTAGTGTTTCCTGAAGCACATCATCTGTTATTTCAGTTTTTCCAGAAACAGCACTTCGGATGAGCTCAGCTTCTTTCTCTTCCAGTGCATTTTTTCTGGCAGTTTCAGGGTCATCGACCCGATGGGGAGGAATAAAAATTGAAAGGCAGCTGTCAATGGGTTCAAGTTTGTCATCAATCAGATCATGCAGCTGATCATGAGGGACCACATAGCCCAGCAAAAACAGGCAGGCATACAGGTAATTAATTTCATTCTGCAGGTCAATCTGTATGTTTTGCAATGTGACATCATCAGTGTCGGTGGATAAAAGCCTGAACAGCAACGTATTGATATTGCGAAAACCGGCTGTTCTGTACTCGTCACTGGTGATTTGTTTTGCAGTGTTTTGTGGTTGGGGCTGGGTATATCCGGTAATGACTCTTTTCAGATCATAACCTTCAGGGATGGATTTTTCGATGCGGCCAAATGCAGGTCGTCCTTCACAAAATGGAGTGCCGTAACCCCCCAAAAAAATCTCACCTGATGAGGGAGTTATGTGATATTTGTACACCAAATCCCGGCCTGAGCAGAGGCTCCAGTCCGTATTGGGCAAACAGTCAAGCAGACTGGATGTTGTGCCATGAATATATGTTTCAGGATGCATTGCCTGAATGTCATGCCGGGGAGCCTGAAGGGATGGAAATAATCTTGCAAACATGGGGTTATCACCAGTCTGTTAAAATCAATAGTACATAAATTGTACAGTCTGGTGATGCACAAAGCAAGACCGGCCCTGCAAATATCATTTAACTCTATGAATAATATCTTATAAATTCAGTGTTCATATTCGGATTACCAGGCCATGTTGAATGCACCAAAGGCAGAGGCGCATTTTTTTTGGGGATGTTCTGGCTGGGATTATTATGAAAAAGCCAGTTGCAGGCCATGGCTTCAGCATATTACCATTCCAACCCTGTTGTTTCAGTCGACGGATGATCCATTCATGTCATCAATGATGAATTCTGGTAATAACAAAATTGAACAGCAGCTTGTTGTCATAACTCGCACATTTTTGCAAGAAATGAAAGCAGAATGTGCAGCGGAGACTGTCACCGCTCATTCAAAATTGGCATCTGAGCTTGGCCTTGACAGTCTGGGCAAGGTGGAACTGCTGTACCGCTTTGAAAAAGTCTTTTCGGTCAAATTGCCCGAAAGTGCCATCGCTTCCGCAGATACCCTGCAAGAAATTGCTGTTCTGATTCAAAATGCCAATCCCGATTCCCATGTGATGGCAGATCCTGTTCCAGAAATAGCGCCTCTTGTCCTGCCTGTTTCAGTGGATCCTTCCAGCGTGAGTACGCTGACAGAGCTGATCCGTCTTTATGGCACGAAGGATCCAGAGCGTGTGCATCTTTATCTGCAGGATGAGGAAGGGAAAGAACAGGCCATTCGTTATGGACAGCTCCTGCAGGAAGCAGAATCTGTTGCAAGGGGATTACTGGTGCGAGGTATCCAGTCTGGCGAAACTGTTGGCATCATGCTGCCGACCGGGGAAGATTTTTTTTATGCGTTTTGCGGAGCACTGCTGGCAGGTGCCATTCCTGTGCCGCTTTATCCTCCCTTTCGTCCGGAACAGCTGGAGGAATACGCAAAACGGGAAGTCAAAATCCTGCAAAATGCCGAAGCAAGAATTCTGGTTACATTCTCTCGAATTGAAGCGCTTGGAAAAATTCTTAAAACATCCGTGCCTTCCATCAAAGAAGTGACCACGTTAAATAATCTTAAATCATCGGGCGATCTGCAGAATGTTGTCAGGGAGCCTGACGATATTGTCCTGCTTCAGTATACCTCGGGCAGTACCGGCGATCCCAAAGGTGTGACTTTGACCCATGCGTGCATGCTCGCAAATATTCGCGCCATCGGCAAGGCGCTTGCCGTCACTTCTGCGGATGTGGTTGTCAGCTGGCTGCCGCTTTATCATGATATGGGACTGATGAGCTGGCTGTGCAGCCTGTATTTTGGTCCACCAGTCGTGATTCTTTCACCCCTGACGTTTTTGAGTCGTCCAGAACGCTGGCTGTGGACCATTCACAACCATCGCGCCACCATTTCAGGTGGACCGAATTTTTCCCTTGAATTATGCATTAAAAAAATTGCAGCCAAAGATCTTGAGGGTCTTGATTTGTCTTCCTGGCGAATTGCATTTAATGGGGCGGAAGCCGTCAGTCCTGAGACACTCCGAACATTCGGAAAAATATTTTCAGCGCATGGTTTCGACCCGGATGCGCTTTCACCTGGCTATGGCCTTGCGGAATCGACGGTTGGACTGGCCATTACACGCCCTCCACGTTCACTGCGAGTGGATGTGATTCAGCGAAAACCATTTGAAAAGGAAAAAAAAGCCATCCCTGCAAATCCACAAGAGACAGATTCGCTCGAATTTGCAGGCTGTGGTGTTATTTTGCCTGGTCATGAAATACGCGTTGCGAGTGATGAAGGTGAAGTGTTATCAGAACGCCAGATTGGCAACCTGCAATTTCGGGGTCCTTCATCCATGCGGGGCTATTATCGCAATCCTGAAGCCACAAAAAAGGCATGGCACGATGGCTGGTGGGATACAGGAGATCTGGGTTATCGTGTGGCTGATGAAATATTTGTGACAGGGAGAAAGAAAGACCTGATCATCCGGGCAGGCCGGAATATTTCGCCTGAAGAAGTAGAAAAAGCCGCAGGAAAGGTCCTAGGCCTGCGTCGCGGCTGCATTATTGCATTTGGCACGGGCAGTCCTGTGACCGGCACAGAAAAACTGGTGATCGTTGCAGAAACTGCAGAAAAGAGCGGTGAAGACCAGCAGCGCATCAGGTCAGACATTATCAAACAGGTCATGGCTGCTGTAGATATTTCGCCTGATGTCGTGGAGCTGGTTCCACCCAAAACCATTCCCAAGACTTCAAGTGGCAAACTGCAGCGCTCTGCACTCAAACAGGCATGGCTTCAAAACAGACTGACAAAACCAAAGCATTCTGCAGGAATGCAGTTTGTCCGGCTGCTTTTCAAAAGTTTTTGTGAGCGGTCGCGCAGATGGCTGGTCATCCTTGCCAAACTGGTTTATACGGTTTATGTCACGTTCCTTCTGGTGATTGGGCTTCTGGCGATCTGTTTGATCACCTTTCCACTATCACGGCATCATGCAGCTATTGTAGCGCGGGCGTGTTGTCGTATTTTCTTTGTTTTGGCTGCCTGTCCGCTGACTGTGGAGGGGAAAGAACAGTTGCAAACAGGAAAAAACATGATTTATGCGGCCAATCATGCAAGCTATGTGGATTCGGCCATATTGATGGCGCTTTTGCCCGCGGGGGTCATTTTTGTTGGCAAATCGGAAATATTGCGGATGCCATTTATCGGCAGACTCGTCAGGAAACTGGGTTTTGTCACTGTTGACAGGCAGGATTTTTCCAAAAGTAGCGAAACCGTGAAAAAAATCCGCGAGTCTCTCGAAAGCGGGCATTCGCTTGCCATTTATCCGGAAGGCACTTTTGTCTGGGCTTCGGGGCTTCGGTCATTCAAGCCGGGTGCTTTTGTGATAGCCGCAGAAATGGGCCATCCTGTCTGTCCTGTTGCCCTTCAGGGCACGCGTGTCATGATACGCGGGGATGTTTGGCTGATGCGGCCAAATCGTGTCAGGGTGATTTTGGGCCAACCGGTTTTTCCGGAAAAAAGCGGCTGGGATGAGAGTATGCGCCTGCTTTCTGCAGTGCGGGAAGATATTGCAAAACATTGTGGGGAGTCAGTGATTTCATAGGCTATCATTTGTTATGGTTTTGGTTTTATGATACGGCACAAAATGAAGCACGATGCCACCCAGCACAAAAAATGCCAGCATGGATCCCATGCCGATTCTCTGGCTGTTAAAATACAACGTCATTGAACCCACCAGCCAAGGTCCCAGAAATGTACTGACTTTTCCGGAAAGGATATAAAACCCGAACATTTCTGTGGTTTTTTTCTTTGGGATCAGTTGTGCCATCAGGGATCGGCTGGAGGATTGCACAGGTCCGACAAACAGGGCCAGAATACATCCGAGTGTCCAGAAACCGGTTTTATTGGTGATGAGCACGATACCGAGACCTGTCACAGTCAGAAAAAACAGTGACAGCAGAATGGTGAATTTGGCACCCATCCAGTCATCCACCTGCGCGAGCACCATGGATCCGAGACCTGCAAAGGCATTCATGACGATGCCAAACAGCAGGACTTCACTGATCTGCATATGAAAGGTTCCTGCCGCATAAATCCCGCCAAAGGCAAACAGTGTGCCAAGGCCATCGGTATAAATCATTTGGGCGACCAAAAAAATTAAAATGTTTTTTTTGGATTTTTGATGCAGCATTTGTCTTGCCGTATGGGCCAGCTCTTTCAGGCCGAGACGAATGCCACTGAAAAATCCTGTGCGCCGAACAGAATCATCAGGAACCAGTAAAAACAGTGGCAGGGCAAACAAACCCGTCCATACTGCGACAAGGGGTCCACAGATGCGCACCTGTTCAAAGGTGGCTGTATTCAGCCAGTGTGGTTTTCCAGCCACAAATCCGTACAGGACAATGACCAGGATGACCAGTCCGCCAAAATATCCCAATCCCCAGCCCCATCCGGAAATTCTGCCGGTATACTTTCTCCCGGCAAGAGAAGGCAGCATCGCATTATAAAAAACCATGCTGAGGTTCAGGCTGATGGTACCCACCACGACACAGGTGAGGATAAAGGCTGCATAATGGGGTTCAGCTTTTCCAAACCAGAGGAGGGCGGAACTCGCAACCAGTATCAGGGTAGAGGCCCCCAGCCAGTATTTGCGTCGCCCATTGAAGTCCGCGATGGCACCGCAGACAGGACTCAGAAGCGCCGTGATGACCCCGGCGAGTGCCATGGCATTTCCCCATCGGTGGGTGCCAGCAATGGGATTTTCGGCGACCTGGGTGGTAAACCAGGTGGCAATGACGAATGTCGTGACGATGATGGGAAAGGCAGCAATTCCCCAGTCGTAGATGCACCATGCAATGATGGCCCCAAGTTTTCCATGCAGTTTGCTGATGACGGCTATCCTTGAATTTTAACCATTTGTCCTGCAAATTCCCTTGCAAAATCCTGTTCTGCCATAGCCACAAATTTTTTGTAGCCCAGAGGATCAATAAATGGACTGATTTTGCTTTTGTCCATGGCAGCATATTTCTTTTCAAGATCAAAGTACACCCCATGCGCGCCAAGGAATATGTCGCAGGGCAGGGACTTCAGGACCTGAAATGTCCTCCTGTAATCTTCAGAAATTTGCGGATATGCTGAATTTTGAACAAGTTTGCATCCCTGATTGATAAACGGGCTGCCAACGATAACAACATTGTAATTTTTACCTTCCTCTTTGACGGTCATCGTCCAGGTGATACAGCCTTTGGTATGCCCTGGTGTCAGATGTGCAACGAGGACAGTGTTTCCCAGTTTGACTTCATCGCCATCGTGCAATATCCCATCTGCTTTGGCTGGAGGATAAAAAAGTTCCGGATCAGTGCTGTTTCCAAAGTAAAAATCTGCCTTGCCACCGGATTCGACCACAGGCACATCTTCAGCCATCACGAGATATTGTGCGCCAGTTTCTGCTTTAATCCGGGCACTTCCGCCGGCATGATCAACATGTGCATGGCTGATCAGCAGGATTTTTGTGTCATTGTAGCTGAACCCAAGTCTTTCGATATTATTTCTGATCATGGGAGCATCTCCCGGATAATCGCTGTTGATCAGAATGTTGCCCTTTTCTGTGGCAATCAAATAGCTTGCAACATAGGTATCACCCACAAAATAAAGATTCCCGGCGATACGAAAAGGCGCCAGAGGTTTTCCATGATCAACACTGGCTTGTGCACAAATAAAACATCCGGATATTAAATAAAATATCAGAAGTGTGATGCCCGGCAAGAATGATTTATTTTGATTCATGGCAGAATCCCCCGACGAGATAATCCCTGTTTTGTTGTTCTTGCGGCTATGGTAGACTGCGGGACTTTTCCTGTCACCTGTCTGTTAGACCAAGGAAGGGGTATGGGCCTCTCCAGACGTTTTACATCCCTCGGTCTGCTGACTCTCAGCATCAATGGCATGCTGGGTTCGGCCTGGCTTTTTGCCCCCCTTTATGCCGCCAAAATTGCGGGACCCGCCTCTCTTGTCGCATGGCTGATAGCAGGTCTCGCCACCATGCTGATCGCGCTGACCTTTGCGGAGCTTTCGGTCCACTTGCCGGTAGCCGGTGGGACTGCGGCCATTCCGGCGCGCAGTCATGGCATGCTGACCGGATTTGTCATGGGGTGGATTGCTTGGCTTTCGGCGCTCACCATGGCGCCCATTGAGGTGCAGGCGGTATTGCAGTATGCGGCGACGCGTTTTCCATCGCTGATGAGCAATGCCAGTGGCACGCCTGTCCTGACCGGGGTGGGTCTTCTCGCTGCGACTGTGCTGATGCTGTTTTTGTCTGTGGTCAATATTGCGAGTTACCGGGGTCTCGTTCGTTTTAATTCCATTCTGTTCACATTCAAGGTGGCAGTGATTGTTGTGACTGTCGTGACACTGTTGCATACCGCCGCTCATGCCAGCAATTTCAGCGATATTCCTGTTCATCTCACCAGTCTTTCAGGCTGGCAGGGCATTCTGTCAGCCGTGGCCAGTGGTGGGGTTGCATTTGCCTTTACCGGATTTAAACATGGGGTGGAGCTGGCTGGTGAAACACGCAAGTCACCGTGGGCGATCCCGCTTGCAACCGTGGGATCAGTTTTTTGCTGCATGGTGCTCTATATTGCTCTTCAGGCTGCATTTCTGGCGGTGCTTGATCCTTCGGCGGTAGCTGGCGGCTGGTCGCATTTGCGGTTTGCAGGTGATATTGGGCCATTTGCGGGACTTGCGGCAGTCCTCGGTCTTGGCTGGCTGCTGAAGCTGCTTTATGTCGATGCTGCTGTTTCTCCCATGGGTGCCGGACTGATTTATGTCACCTCCACGGCGCGTATTTTGTATGCCATGAGCGACCTTGGGTTTTTCCCGCGCTGGGTGATGAAACTCAATCGCGAAGATTTTCCCGTGGCGGCCATTATGGTGAATTTTGTTATTGGCATGTTTTTGTTTTTGCCGCTGCCTGGCTGGCAGGCCATGACGGGTTTTCTGGTCTCTGGCATGGTGCTGTCCTATGCCATGGGACCCATTGCACTTTTGTCGCTGCGCAAAACCTGGAAGAACGAAGATGGTTTCCGTTTGCCCTGTGCGCAAATATTATGCCTGGTGGCATTTTATTTTTGCAATCTCATCAGTTACTGGACGGGGTGGGCAATCCTCAAAAAACTTGCCATCGCACTTGGGATTGGTCTTTTGGTTTTTGTGTTTGCCTGTCTGCGTGGCCGCATTACCCTGCGAAATGCAGGTCTCAGGGCAGCTTTCTGGCTGATTCCTTGGTTTGCAGGTCTTGTCATCATTTCAGCCCTAGGTGCATTCGGCGGCAGTAATCTCATACCATTTGGCTGGGATTTCGCCGTGATGGCAGTATTCAGCATGATAATATTCTTTTTCGCGGTCAGACAAAAATCCGCCACCACAGATTTTTTTAGGTAAACAACCACTGCCTGAATTTTATGAGTCCAAAGTTTTCACCTATAATATAGACCCTATAATTTGGATTCCGTATTGAGAAAAAAACACATGTTGAATTCGCCCGATGAAGATAAACGCTATTTTTCAGACAGTTATGAATATCAAAACTTTATCGGCAAAGTTGTTCGATTTGTAAAAACCGGGCAATTGGAGGAAGAATCTGGAATTGAAAAAATGCATGAAATTTTTTACAAATTGGCAGAGATTGAAAAAAGCACTATTAAACATACTGTTCAGGAACTTTTGCCACAAAACAGGTATGGATATGCTGTTGACAGCATAAAAAACATTCCATTTTCTACTGTCGCTGCCGGTGCTATTGGGGCTGCGGTTTGGGGACTCACTGGGCGGTCTTTTTTTGGGCTTTGTGGAGGAGCAGCGACATTTTTTGGCAGACAGCGATATCGATCGTATTTATTCGGAAAAAATATGGATGAAATGTCAATGCGCGCCAGGGATATATTGGCTGCTTTAAATTCCCGTCCCTGTAATAAGGAGCACAAATACGGGTTAAGCCGGGTTACACTAAATTTAAGCAGAAATGTAGTTTGATTTTGACCATTGCGACCTTTCGCTACGGCATCTTTGGCAATGGCGATCGCTTTTTCTTTTTGGGCAAAATCAATGCCAATGGCTGAAAATGAAAAATTATCTTTTTTGAGGTCAACACGATCTTTAACAGGATCAAGCCCTGGGCCGAGATATATATAAACAAAATGATTGAACTTCATTAAATGGCTCCCTCATGTTCCAGCAGCATTTTTTTCCATGGAGTTCCCCACCGGTATCCGGACAGTGAACCATCACTCCGGATGACACGATGACAGGGAATGGCAATGGCAAGACGGTTTGCAGCACAGGCGGATGCAACTGCCCGCACGGCTTTGGGTGAGCCAATTTTTTTGGCAATGCCAGCGTAGGTTTCTGTACTGCCTGATGGAATTTTACAGAGAGCCTCCCAGACTTCCTTCTGAAATGCCGTGCCCTGTATGTTCAGCGGCAGATCGTGACAGAAAGATGGATTTTCCAGAAGGTCCAGTATCTTTTTGGTAAATTTCTCCGGTGTACTGTTTTTATTCAACTGGTGGGCAGGAAACCTGTCACAAAAATCACGTGACATCTCGTTCGGATTATCTCCCAGCTCAATGTTGGAAATACCAGTCTGGTCCGCTGCCACAAGTATGTGCCCGAATTTTGCACGAAAAATGGATATAGTCAGCTCTTTGCCTGTAGCATTTTGATTTATTGATATTTTTTTCATGTTAACCCTGTGCCTGTGGAATCACGTAATGAATAATAACATAAGCCAGCAGTTTTTTAAGGATCATTCCACGCAGATTTCGGGGATGATTGCAGCCTGCACGGGTCAAATACCGGTTGATTTCAGGGGGCTTTGTGCGAGGCAGCAATGATTTCATCATTAACAGGACAAGCTGCAAGCCATGGCAGTTTTTCAGGAACAACAGGGCGCGGCGCAGAACCTGTTCATCATCTGTCAGCTCCGTGCCAAAGGGCCATGCCCTGAAATATCCCTGCACGCGAAACTGGCGCGCTATCCTGTGGAGTTCTTCAGGATAATTATTTTTAAAAATTTTGGGAATATCATAATTTTCGGGAAGTTTTCCGAATTTTTTGGCTTTGATGAGCAATCCCTGCTGAAATCGTGAGTCAGCGATATTCAGCATCGCCATGATGGTTTCGGCATCCGTTTTGCCCCTGCAGTCTGCAATACCATATTCTGTAATGACAATATCGCGCATATAACGGGGGAGGGTAATATTGGGATGTTCCCAGACAATATTGGAATCCGTTTTTCCATGATGCTTTCGTGTTGCGGGGCAGTTAATAATAAATCGCGCAGTTGGCAGCTGCTGTGCCATATGGGCAAAGTCTGCCTGACCGCCCACGCCACTCACTTCCCGCCAGTCTGGCAATCCATCAGAAATAATGCTGCCTGTGAGTGTGGCCATCATGGCGGCGTTCACAAATCTGGCTTTTGGACGCTGCAGGGTTGCAAGTTCATGAGACCAGCAGAGTGAATTGGTTTTGGCAATGGCGCACATTTCGATTTGCTGCAGCAGTTCTGCAGGAGCATTTTTCAGAAAATGATAAAATTCATTGGTGCCAATAAAAAACCCGGCATGAATAATTTTACCACAAGCTGGAAAGCGGCCTGCCAGTTTTTCCGGAACCGCCTTTCGAAATCTGTCAGATGAAAGTATGGCTTCGACAATTTCACCTGTGGGCAGCATCAGGGATCCCTGCTTCCAGATGACTTCAGCACGAATGATGTCATATTTTTGCAGAAACAGAAAATCCTGATGGGTGATTTCAGGCTGAATGAGGTTGTACTCAGCAAGCGTATCAAAAAAATCAGCAGTGATTTTGTCGCTGATTAATTGCAGGTTGGACAGAATTTGCAAACCCGGATGGTCAAAGGCCCGCTTTTTGAGAATTTTTTCACTCATTAGATGCATGTAGCCATCACTGAACATTTCAGTTGCAGCATAGAGTCCCTGTTCAAAGGGGTTCAAATCTCCATCTTTTGACAATACATCACCGAATTTTTCATGGGCCTTTAGTGCGTGCAGCATTTCCCTGTACACGCCATTTTCCCTGTGACGCAAAATGAGAGCGTGTGAGATGGCATCGCCTGGTTTTCCGATGCCGATTTGCAGACATCCGCCATCCTTGATGAGAGCGCTTGCGTAGAGGCTGGTAATATGATTTTCGATGGAAAGCTGTGATTTTGGAAATGCAAAGAGGGCAGGGTATTGTTTGCTGTCAATGATATGGGTAAATTGGTCAGACTGGACGACAGCCTCTCCTGGCATGAATGGCAGGTTTTGATTGATTTCGGCCACGATGGCAATTTTGTGATTTTCAATGTCATTTTTGGTAAAATTCCTGGTCATGTCACCAAAAAGATCCGGATTGCTGCTGAGACTGAAGAGATCAGGGTTATGTTCTGAACGGCAAACCTGTTGTGTGATGACATTGATGGAATGGCCGAGTGCATCGCGCACCACGCAGTTGTAATCTGCGCTCAGGTAATTTTGCTGGACCGAGTGGTTTTTTAGGAATTTTCCGGGCGACAAAAAGAATTCGATGATCCTGATATTGTTCGGCAGCGTCTGCGTGACGCGTGCTTTTTCGTAGAGGGGGTCTTCATAATTGCCAAGAATTCTTTTGAGAATGGGTTCGAGAAAGTTTTTTTCGAGGTCAGAGCGCATGGTGGGGCGGGCGAGGGTCAGTCCAGTGAGAATGACAAGCTCGATGGAGCTGTCCCTGACCGCCATATTATAGAGTGCGTTGACAAAACCGATGGGCTTGCCAATACCGAGCGGCAGTCCGAGGATGATTTTTTTTCCCACAGTTTCGATGATTCTTGTGGCTGCAGCATCAAAATCAGTAAATATAACAGGCATTGCCTGTTTCTCCCCTCATCCTCACGGGCCGACCCAGAGCCAGAGCGTTAATTGCTCTGGGTGCTGTCTGATGAGTCCCCAGAGTTGCTGTCAACCTCGATGCTGGATTTGACACCCCTGACGCCAGAGACGGATTTGGCGATGGCGATGGCGTTGGTTTCCTGCAGGCTGTTGGCCACTGTGCCGGAGAGGTAAACAATACCATTATTGGTTTCGACGCCGATCGAGCTCAAGGCGATGTCCTGATTGCTGAAAAGTTTATTCTTGATGAACAGTCCCCTGATTTCAGCGGTGATCATGGTATCGGAAACAGGATGAGCGCTGGGCTTGATCACGAGCTGCGAAATATCAACCTGTTTGACACCATCAGTGGTTTGGGCAAGATTGAGCAGGTTATCGGCATCTGTTTTGGAGTCGACCGTACCGGTCAAAACCACAATGCCATTGTTGGTGGCGACATCGACTTTGAAGACCGAAAGATCCCTGTCAGCAATGATTTTGGAATTGATTTTGGCATTGATCACTGCATCTGAAACATCCTGTGCAGCAAGAGCAACAGGTGCGCAGACAATGGCCAAAAACAGCACGACTGTTCTACAAAAGGTTGACACGCTCATGACCCACCTCCATGTTTTTGTATAATATGTATACAATATTATCCTGAACCATAGATTCATTATACACTCATCATTTGAAATTGTTAAACCCAGTCTGCAAAAGCAATTCCGATGCCAGCGCTGGTGGTATGGTGATTATACTCAATCAGGCTTTGTCCATAGCCGCTAAATACTTGGACATAACCCTTCACCCAGGGGAGCAGGGGAAAGCTCCAGCTCAGCATGGCGCTTGGCTTGCGAATGCCATAGTACATGAGTGAAAATAACTGTTTATTGTATTTGTAGCCAACAAGAATTTGCCCATAACCCATAAATTGGCCAATGTTATTGTTATTGTTGTTTGTTGAAAGTATAAGCCATGGTTTGACACTGATCATCCAGTTTCCAACGGAAGAAGTGGCTTCAACATAAAGGCGGTTCCAGCTTCTTTCAAGGGCATTTCCATAACCGTTGGACTGGTGTGAGGCACCAATATTGAAAAAATCAAGCCGCCATTTTCCAAATGATTTTCTCAGTTCATTAGAAAGAAATATTTCAGGTTCATAATCCGATTCCCTGAAAAATGAATTATGGTTGTATAGCTGCCAGTATGAAAGTTGTGTATAGGCAAGATAAAGTGATGAATCATGGTTAAAAATATGTTGCCATACCGGAACCTTGACGCTGAACTGATATTTGACTTCAGAATTTTTCAGCTTTTCATTGTTGGGTGTATTGCCACTATACACAGCATTGTCAGGCGATCCTGTATAATACCAGGGCAAAATATAAGTCGGTCTGTGAAATGCGATTGCAAAATAATTCGGAGGGATTTCTTCTTCTTTTTTGGCGCGGGCTTCAACAGAATCCCTGCTGGCACAAACAGCAATATTCCACGGCAGTAGTGCCATGATGATTGCCATGATAATGAAGTGACGGTTCACGGTCTGATACTCCCTGTAGCCTGTAGTGTAGCCTGTAGTGTTGATTGTCATCAGGTCTTTTTATATCATGTCGGGACCTGTTCTGGAAGGTTCCAGTCATGGCAAATAATGCAATAATTTTTCCAATGGAGGATGTTTTAGTGTTGTAAACCGCTTGCCATTGAGAAGCCAGTTCCCCATAATTTGGTTTAATATTGGACACATACACGGGTTCTCCAGGGATTGGCAGGACAGAGAACCGGGACAGTTATTTAAACACTACCAATTTGACCTGATAGCTATTAAAATGTACAGGTTAGTATCTGGAGTTGTGGCTGAATTTAAAAGGAGTTTAATCATGTTGAATTGGGTTCTGCTTTTCCTCGTTGTTGCTATTATTGCAGGTATCCTTGGTTTTACTGGTATAGCAGTTCAGGCAGCAGGTATCGCAAAAATACTTTTCCTGATTTTTTTGGTACTTTTCATTGTCTCACTTTTCGTGCATATCGGAAGACCCAAGTGAAATGGTTTTAATTATACAGGGAAATTAAAGATGAAAGAGATTACGAATCTGTTTGGAATTGTATTAATCATTATAGGCATTGCAACTCTTGTCTGGCAGGGTTTTACCTATACCAAAAAAGAACAGGTGGCTCAAATAGGTAGTCTTCAGGTTACTGCGGATACACAAAAGACGGTTTATTTTCCGCCAATGCTGGGCGGCCTGTCACTTGTTGCAGGCGTTGTGCTGGTGTATCTCAGCAGAAAAAATATGAAATAACCACATCCGGGCGCAGCTTTGTCCGCGGAATACAGTTTACCGATATTGGTTCCGCGGTACTCTGCGTCTGGCGATTTTCATTTTTGTCTGTGAAATCCAGGTGTACAGGTAATACAGGAAAAAAAATTCTGAAAGACAGCTCAGGTCACAATGTCTGTGTATTAAATACTGAATGTTAAAGGCAATTTCGTTCGCGAGCGCTGTGAGAGCATTAAGCTGGAGCCACCAGGAATCGTTTCCTCTGTATTGCTGTTCAGGATGGGCAGCTTCGCCTATGATCTGCCTGAGCTTCTCATTTTCGATATCAATATTTGCCAGCACATTCACAAGCTCGTCATCAAATACTGCCATTTGGACATGATATGCGGCCCTGCATTGTGCTATTTTATGCACGCAGGCAGGGTCATTAAGGTTGGAATACTCGAAATCAAAAGCCGTAGAGAAACAATCCATCATGTCGTCCGAGATATTTTTGGCATCGCTGCGGTGCTTTGCAAGGTTGTTCTTCGATTCATTGAATAATTCAGTTTGATATGCATCATCCGGACTTTGAAGTTCCGGATAGATCCCACGAGCGTCTGGTTGAAAAAACCCCCAGCTAAATGACATAACAGCATCTCCATTGCGCATCCCTTATCCAAATTATGTCACAATTAGGGTTAGCTGACCGAATAACGTACGTTTTATACACAGCAAAACCATGGTTTGTGTTCTGGTATAATGATTAAACTCAGTTTATATTTAACGCTGTTTGTGCCCAATTATTAAGCAGTTCAAAATCAGGGTTGGGTGACAGATCATGAACAATTATTTGTTTCTTATATCCCTTCCGAATATTACCGACGTAGCAGATATCATTTCGTTGTATATCCCCAACGAGATGAATTTTGCCGTTCTGCGCTCGTTCTCAGGCCATATCCTGGAAAAACTTATATTTGTGAAAATATTGCATTGAGCCAGACTGGAAAAGGTTTCAGCAATCCCTGGTATGTATTTTCATTGAATGGCGATGGATATTGGCAGGGTATGCACTATGCAGAATTGATCTGTTATACCAAGCATGGGTACCCCGCGAAATTCATGATATCAAAAGATACCAGCAATGAAAGCAATGTTTTTTATGTCAGTGGTCCAGCCGACGACGACAGGAAGCGGGTATTTAAATAGCGTCCGTATAACCCCATCATCCGCCCATCCCGTATTTTATACGGGAACCATCTTTCCTGGAAAAGCGTATATTTTTGGACGGATATAACAATCACAGGAGAACTGAACATGCATTCTGGAAACAGGGCGGGCGTTTTTTCAGATACACAAACAATGGGTATGGTGCGGCTTGGTAATGCTGCTGTCAAAGTTCCATGGAAAAAATTGCCGGATGACAGCGGCTGGTTTTTATATTGCAAACTGAATGAGCAGCCTGTGCTGGTGGACACTGGCGCTGCGCTTCTCGCAAAACGCATTCAGGCCATCGGTTTGCAAAATCCCATTCTTGTCACACCTGAGGCGAGTACCATCAGTTTGGCTGAAAAGCTGCAGACGGATTATGGCATCGATACCCTGGTGATTTATAAAAGCATCCGCGATGATGATATTGATCCTGTGTCGATTGGTTATCATGCGGTCACTTCGCAGGATGAAAAGCGGCTGTTTCTTGGACGCAATCAGCTAACCAAACTGCAGGACAGGGATATCGTGATTCTGGACAGCATTTGCACCACAGGTGGAACATTGCAGGCTGTGTGGGATCTTTTGGTGAAGGCAGGGATACCGGCTGCGCGTATTCGCGAGAGTGAGATTTTGTTTGTTGAGGGTGAGCCGAGAGGCAGTATCAGCCTTGCCAATGGAGATGAATTGCCTATTCATTCTTTTTCGCGGCTGCCGATTCGTCATGCTGAAAACATGTTAACCAGTTCAGTTTTGGACGAGGCACCCAGTCGTCGTTTTAGTGATTCGAGATAGCTTTCGACGGTGCGAAAGGAAAGCGCAAGCTGCCTTGCGATCATTTTGGCAGTAAATCCGCGCAGCAGCAGTTCAAGGCACTGTTTTTCCCTGGGGGGGAGATTAAGTTGCCGGAGCTGGTTTGGTTCCGGGCGGTTTTTGGCTGAAGGTGCATCGAGCAGGCCAAGATGCGCGAGCAGGTTCAGCGAGGCTGCCAGTGGATGGCGGCCGAGCACGATGGAAAATCCACAGATGCCAATGATGGAATGACGGGTATCATAGAGGGGTGATTTGACGGAAAGAAACTGCTGTGAGAGGCCATCCGATCGGATATGGGTTTCCTCATAGATACGGGTTTGTTCCAGACGGATGACTTCATGGCAGTTATGGATCAGTTGTCGCGCGCTTTCTGCTTCTGACACCGCTTCAATGGAGTGCCCGAGCGCGTCCTGCAGGGAGTCAAAACCGCAAATATTCACGCCTTCGGTATTCATGGCCAGGGTGGCACCTGATTTGTCCAAAAACCACGCACTGATGGGCAGTGCCAAAAGCTGGCTGACGGTCAGGGTGTTTTCAGCTTTTTTGGCCTTTGGGACATTTTCAGGCTGGATGATCTGGATGCCGCCATTGACCCGGCGAAGCGCAAGATTTTCTGTTCTATCCATGGACAGTGACATGGCTGTTATCCGGTTCAAACCTGGGGCTTATTGTAGAAGATTGATAATTTATATGCCATCCCGTATTTTCTACGGGATTTTGTTTGGGGAGAGGCAGGTTAGAGTTGACGCTTCCAAAAATTGACAGACAAATGGAGGAAAAAAGACATGAGAGAAGTTAAAGGACAGGAGCCGATGATTTTCACTGGCAATGCCAACCGGCTGCTTGCGGAAGAAATTGCAGCAAAGCTGGGTGTGCCTTTGGAGAATGCAGAGATTGGCAAATTCAGTGATGGTGAGACCCGGGTTGTGATTTCTGGGGATGTGCGTGACCGTGATATTTATGTGATTCAGCCAACGTCTGCGCCTGTCAATGACAATCTGATGGAACTGATTTTGATGATTGATGCCCTGCGTGAATCGTCGGCGGGCAATATTACAGCGGTGATTCCCTACTTTGGCTATGCCCGCCAGGACCAGTGTCCTGACGACATACATGCGCCGATCAGTGCAAAAATAGTGGCCGGCATGATTACATCAGCAGGCGCTGATCAGGTGGTGACTGTTGATTTGCATGCTGGTCAGATTCAGGGGTTTTTTTCAAAGCCAGTGGATCATCTGTCTGCCAAACCTGTGCTGCTTTCCGATATCAAACGGAATTATGATGCGAATATAACAATTGTTTCACCGGATGCTGGCGGGATGAAGCGTGCACGCAAAGTAGCAAAATGGCTGCCGGATGCCAATGTTGCGATGATTGACAAGCGGCGCCCCAAAGACAATGAAGTGGAAGTGATGAATGTGGTGGGAGATGTCTCTGGCCAGACGTGTATCATTGTAGATGATATCGTGGATACAGCGGGTACACTTTGCGAGGCTGCGAAAGCCTTGAAAAACAACGGTGCAGCGCGAGTCGTTGCCTACATTTCTCATCCGGTGCTGTCAGGAAAAGCCATTGATAAAATCAATGCGTCCTGCCTTGATGAGCTCGTGGTGACAGATACCATCCCTTTGTCTGATGAAGCGAAAAAATGCTCGCGCATACGGGTGATTGGCATGGCGGATTTGCTGGCGCAGGCTATTCATCGCATTCATTGTGGGGAATCACTGACGCAGCTGATCGAGTTGTCCTGCGAGCAGGCTGTGAAGGTACAGGCTGTACCGCAAGCAAAGAGTCCGTCGGTCTATGGTCTGAGTGACATTTTTGCTAAAAAAGCAGCTGCCAGGGCTGCAGAAGAAAAACCAGCACCTGTCGTCGGTATCCCAGGTCTTTCGAAGAGTACTGCGGCCTGACTGTAAACTTTAAATCCCCTCTACGCCCCGCGGCCTGTCCGTGGGGAATGGGTCAGGTATTCATTTGACATATTCTCCCAGATGCAATCAGAATACCTGACCTCATCTGATTTGTCGGAAACAGAACAAATTGAAATGTAAAATAAAGGTGGATTATAAATGTCATATTGCACGATGTTGAGTGATCTTGATGGTGAAAAAAAGGAGCTGCATAAAGTTTACCACGACCAGCATTATGGCTTTCCCATACACGATGACAACGAACTTTTTTGCAGGCTGGTTCTTGAGATCAATCAGGCAGGACTGAGCTGGGAGACCATTCTCAAGAAGCAGGACAATTTTCGAAAAGCCTACAGCCGGTTTAACCTCAGAAAGGTTTCCCGGTATTCTGACGCTGACCGTGTGCGCCTGATGGCGGATGCTGGTATTATCCGAAACCGCCTCAAAATAAATGCTGCTATCGAAAATGCGAAAACCATCCTGCTACTGCAGAATGAGCATGGTTCGTTTGAGGAATGGCTTAACATGCAGCACCCAAAATCCAAAGAAGAATGGGTAAAGATTTTTAAAAAAACGTTTCTTTTCACTGGCGGTGAAATTGTCAATGAGTTTCTGATGAGTATTGGTATATTGCCTGGGGCACACGATAAAAAATGCCCCATATTTAAAAAAATACTCCTCGCAAAGCCCAAATGGGCGACATAGTCATGCCGGATGCCCGGGGCCACGGCAACTCCGCTGCCCCCGATCATGGCTACCGCTATGAGGACCTTGCCGCCGATGATGAGGTGAGAATGATTCTCTGGGAAGAGCCCAGGCATAGCCGGGAACAGATTACAGTGAACTATTTGGGCAGATGACTATTAGACAGCGTATATTTATACAATAAAATTTTTGGATTTTATTCTAACAACCGGGTATGATCGCATGGTTTTTAAACTATAATTGCCTGCTAAAATTACCTGGAGGATCC
>Ga0206878_10290_pt1 | contig 19523 bp, 14 predicted proteins | sample Alteio_BWOrgCont_8_FD_152621 | JGI IMG/M metagenome (GOLD analysis project Ga0206878, IMG submission 152621) | Enriched cells from forest soil in Barre Woods Harvard Forest LTER site, Petersham, Massachusetts, United States -... | ecosystem: Environmental > Terrestrial > Soil > Temperate forest >... | reverse complement strand
GGCAGTTTGCTGACCAGGGTCGTTACCAGGTTAACCAATTCGGCATGGGATTTTTTGCGATATTCGACGGAATTTTCCACGAGACGACGCAGGTGCTTGTTTTCCTGCTCCAGTGCCGCGCTGATCGTCTCAAGCCGCTCGATCCGCAACGTGTACTGATTCCACGATTGCTGAACCTCCTCCAAGGAGACCGGTGGAGTCGCGTGGTTGTCAGGTAGTGCCATGAAGCTAATTTCGTTTAAAAACCGCAATCTTTCCACAACAAAATTGAAGGTTTTGGGAATTGGAGGCCGTTTCCGAATAAAAGAAATGGTCGAGTCTCCTGAGTCAGTGGTTTCTGGCGAAATTAGGACGCAGGCTACCCACGTTCCGGTTGTGCCTCCGGCAAGGGTGAGACCGCCGGGTGGGGGCACCCGGCCTACAATCTGAAAGTGCCATTGCAACCTGTAGGCCGCGTGCCCCCACGCGGCGCTCCGGCGCAAATGAACGGACTGCCGATGATCGGCATCCGCCGTCGCCGAAGGCTATGGCGGACAGGCCTGAAGGCGGATAAGGTATTGCTTCAAACGCTCACGCAATATCTGGCTTAATAATTAATTAAGACAGGCTCCCGCCGCAAAGGTTTGCCTGCGCTCTTGTGACCGGGCCTTGGAGCGATGGTAAAGCCGTATCGTCCCGGCCATCCTGTCAAGGAGTTGCAAAGCTTCCAAGCTGTCTTTGTGGTCAGGGTCAAGGTTGAGTTTGGCTGACAAATGATCGATTTGTTTGTCCAGCAATTGCTGGTACTTCACCATAATATCGTCGATGTTAAATTTAGTGGATGATTGGGGAGGGGAGGGCATAGTGAGTTGAGAGTTGAGAGTTGAGAGTTGAGAGATTAGACAAGGCAATTCTAAATGCTGAATTCTAAATGCTGAAACCTGCGGCAGCCGGAGGGGGTGAAAATTGGGTTCGTTTTTGAACGAAGCCAATTTGAAGAACAGGTGTTAAGTGGTTGGTGTGGCATTGGTTAAGTGCGTTTTGAAATTGGGTTCGTTTGGCGGGAATTTTTTTATTTCTGGCCACAGAGGCACAGAGGCACAGAGCTTGAGAGACATGAACGATTGGTGATGTGAACAGCGCATCAAACCACGGAAGACACCGATTACACGGAAAATGGGACATTACCTCACACGAGGGCACGAAGGCGCGAAGCAACCCATCCATGGATTCATGGAAGCACTCTTGTAAAACCTTTCCCGGTGGAATGGGGCTCATGGGTTTAAGGTGGAAATTTTTTTTATTTTGGCCGTCCGCCTACACTAAAGTTACGGCGCGACAAGTCCGCCTTCGCTAGGCTTCGGCGTGACAAGTCCAGCTTCGTTAGGCTTCGGCGCGACAAGTCCGCCTTCGCTAGGCTTCGGCGCGACAAGTCCGCCTTCGCTAGGCTTCGGCGCGACAAGTCCGCCTTCGCTAGGCTTCGGCGCGACAAGGCGGCGGGATTGGAGTTTTTCGAGCTGGTCCATGGCGCGGAAGATCTGGCGCTCGAGGACGGTGTCGTAACGCAGAATTCTGTCGACGGCGTGACCGGAGGGTAACATGGCCGCGTCTTGTCGGGCCTTGGTGCCGAGGTCGGGGTTCTGGCGTTTTGCGTCGAGCATTTCCTCGTAGTATTTGAGCTGGCTCTGGAAATAGCTGAAGACGTCACTTCGGTGCTTTTGGAGCAGGATGGCGGGATCGATTTTACCCGGGTTAGTTTCCAAAGTGACGGCCATTTCATATAGCGGGTCGATCAAAGCTTTGGCGCGAAGCCGGAAGGCGCTGTTTAACTGATTAAATGAGTCAGGGGTCAGACGTTGGTCACGCTGAACGGCGGCTTGGGCTTCGCGGAGATGGCGGAGGATGTATTCGCATCCGGGGATGGATTGGGCGAGCATTTGGGGGATGTCTTCCCGGTCCGCGGCTTCAGCGGCATGCAGGAGGGTGGGGATGGGGTCGGTTTTTGGCCCGGTTTTTTCGGTTTCGTCCAAGTTCAGGGCGATTTCGCCTGATTCGGCGTGGCGCACCCGGTCCCTGCGCCAAACGGCGGAGACAAGGCTGTCGACGAGCATTTCCTCAAGCGGGCCGACGGGGTCGAGAGCGGCATAATATTCATCGCAGAGGATTTTGAATTCGGGGGAAGATTCCTGGCGGGGATGGCTGGAGACGAGGAGGGCGCGGGCGAGGGCGGTATGTTTGAGGGAATTGCGGCTGGCGATCGCTTTGCCGGCGTCGGTTCGGGGGCCGGTGGATTTTTGGGCGTTCAAGCGGTTGGCGGCGAGTTGGGCTTCGGAGGGCATGGTTAGTTTTTAGTTGAGGGATTATGTTTTGGCCACAGAGGCACAGAGACACAGAGGTGCGAAATCGAGCAGGCAATCGGTTCGGGGGCCGGTGGATAGCACGGCCTTGGGACGGTTGTCGGCGACCTGGGATTCGGAGGGCATAATGCTTTTTGAAGTGATTTTGACGGGGGTGAGGGGGGAGAAAACGGGACGGTCTCGTTTTCTGCAACATTTCTTAACCGCCAATGAACGCGAATGGACGCAAATTGACCACGGAAGACACGGAACACACGGAAGGTGGGACATCACGCGGGCAATGGCGTACAGGGAGGCAGCCCCGATTCATCGGGACACCGGAGACATCCGCCGCCGCCCTTTGGGCTTCCACCTTCACTAAAGTTATGGTGGACAAGAAGGCGGACAGGCAGAGGCCGGCAAGCGCCGTCGAGGTGAGATGTCCATCGCCAAGCTAAACACCAGAAAATCTGTCCGAAATGCTTCCATTTTCATTGTCCGTGATTCTTCGGCGATCTGTGGCAAATGTTGTGAAGCTGCAAGAAAGGCGGCAACCCAAGTTGGGCTGCCGCCGATGTTTTACTTCTTCTTTTTTAACAGTTGCCTGATTTTTGGCACCGTTGCCCAAAACAATAAGCCCAGCAGAACCAGATGCTCAGAGGCAAAGTTTATTTGGACAGAATCTATCTTAATTTCCATAAACAGTCCCATTCGTTTGTGAATGGTTCCCTCAACGCCATATATGTTGAGGATGCTCTTGCGGTGGGCGAGCTATTTGACCGTTTGCGTTGCGCGACTCGCGTTTTCGCGCTCAGACTGGGCAGTGCCGCCACTGGCCAGAATCCGATTGACGAGATCGGGAAGCGTCGGTTCCGATTAACGCTTCGGATTACGCCGATTGACGAGATCGGGTAGCGTCGATTCCGATTAACGCTTCGGATTACGCCGATTGACGAGTTCGGGTACGTCAAGCAAGATTCTCGTATAACAAATCATAATTGTCAAATAGTGCAGCCCGGCCATGGTTTGCCCCAACACCGGAGGAAATGAAAGCCGGGAAGGAATGAAACTGGAAAAGCTGAAGCGGAAATTGCTCTACTGCCAACGGAAAATGAGATGCCCGAAAACCCAAAATGTCATTTTTCACGATTTTGATTTTCGCCGGTGCGAGTGTTTTGCTCATCTGATCAAATCTTTGCTGACCGTTTATCGCTTGCGTCGCGGGCATCAGAAATCGTATCGCTGGTGAGTAAAAGGTCGAGCATGGCCCAAACCCGTAAGCTTCGAACAATTTTCCCAGATTTAACTTCGTGTGACGGACGGATTGGTGGTCCAAGTTTGTAAAGAAAGGAAGGGTTCTTCTCTTGCCAGTCAGGAGACTCGTGAAAATGCGGATGAAAATTCTTAATCACCTCCCAACTTTCAATATGGTGAATGCTCTGCAAAGCGCCGTCGTAGCGGAACCCAATATAGTTTGGTGGTTCCTTTGGCCAACCTCCCGCGCCTCCGTAAGGGTGAAAATATCTTCTTCTTTTTTCCACGGTCTGAATATACGTCAGACCAGTCGCCCACTCGGAGTGGCTCAATGACACTACGTAAACCCAATTCGATTCTTGTTGTTGCATATTAACAATGGTTGCTAGGTAATTTCTAAGCTCTTGCATTAGTCGCTTTTCGGCATGGGTGCCTCCCTTAATGTATGAAAGTGTGTTCACATCTTTCCAACTTATGTGCCGAATTGGTATTCCCTCCACTTCATTGACTCCGTATATGCGCGCATAATGTTCCGAGCATTCGGACATCGAAACAATAAGAGGTGCCACTGCCTTCGTTTCGCGGAAACGAGGCACATACTTTTTTAGCTGATGCACAGAGGGTGGATTCCAGCCACGTTTGGCTTCGATGATTACATGGAGATTTTCGCCGCGAATTTCAATGTCGGTAATGCCTGATTTCTGTCGAAATTCCTGCAAAAAAATAACCACCCCGTCAAGATTACAATTGTGTTTATTCTGCGTTGCCATTTTCAGAAAATTGCGAAGCAGCCATGGACTGCTCGACAGCGCCCACCCCAAGCTAAAAGTGAGGTCGTTTTCCGCCTCCCCTAAAAGATTAAAAATACTTTTTACAGGGCGATTGTGGAGGAAAAGATTCGGCATCTAAAGTTCTCCTTTGAAGGCTTTGTCTAGGATGGCGGGGAGCAAGGCGTCCAGTTCGGCGGCGGTCTCGGTTTGCAGTTGCTTCAACGCGGCCACCTCCGCCTGCAACGCGTCCAGCTCGGCCACGATGCGGCGCTGCTCGGCTACCCTGTCGCAGACTGTACGTATAAATGGGGTTGCCGAAATAAAGGTAGGTGTCGCGGTTGTCGTCGCGCAACGGCGTCGCCGTCATGCCGAGCTGATACGCGGGCGCAAAGTATTCGAGGATGTCGCGCCAGTTGGAATCTTCCTTGGCGCTGCCGCGATGGCACTCGTCCACGATGATGAGGTCGAAGAAGTCGGGTGCGAATTCCATGTAGAGGCCGGGGCGGCGTTCGTCTTTGGCGATGGATTGGTAGGTGGAAAAATACATTTCCCGACCGTGCGTGATCACGCCGCCCTCGATCTTGTGCCGGGCATCACCGAAAGCGGAAAAAGTTTTGTCCTTGGGATCGTCCACGAGGAAATTCCGGTCGGCCAGATACAAGATGCGCGGTTTCCGGACCGGATCGCCTTTGGCGTTCCACTTGGAGGACCATAATTTCCAGCAGATTTGAAAGGCCACGACGGTCTTGCCGGTGCCGGTGGCCATGGTCAAGAGCACGCGTTTGCGCCCCTGAAGAATCGCCTGCACGGCGCGGTCAATCGCGATACGCTGGTAATAACGGGGTTCTTTGCCGGTGGTCAGGTTGGCCGGGGTCAGGAACCGTGCGGCGACGGTGTCGTCGGTCAAATTGTGGGCGGCTCGCAAGCGTGACCACAAATCAGCGGGCGTGGGGAATGTCTCGACGAACCGCTCGACCCCAGTGATGAAGTCGAATTCGATGATTTCCTGGCCGTTGGTGGCGTAGGCAAATTTGAGCTTCAGGATTTCGGCGTATTCCTTGGCCTGCTGCAAACCGTCGGCGGCATTTTTGTATTCCGCCTTGGCTTCAGCGACGGCGATGGGGAAATCGCGGGTGTAACGGAGAAGATAATCGGCGCGCTTGCCGCGCCGGCGTTCTGCTTTGGGGCCGCGCACAATAATCCGGCCGTCGGTGAAGCTGCGTTGCTCGGCGATGGAATGGGGGTCGGAGTCCCAGCCGGCGGCCTGGAGCTTCGGCACAACAAATTTGCGGCATGTATCGGCTTCCGTCGCCATGTTTGTTTGGGTTCCCGCTTGGTGTTGAAAGTCAAGGGATTGTAATATGGGAAGGAGGGTGGGCAATTTTAATTTTTTATGGGACGGATAGGACGGAGGAGACGAATGCTTCCGCCGCCGCCCTTTGGGCTTTGGCGCGACAAGCAGGATTAACGAAGGAAAGCTTCCGCCTTCACTGAAGTTTCCGCCGCCGCCGATAGGCTAAGGCGCGACAAGACGGCGCGACGAGTCCGCCGTCGCCAGGCTTTGGCGCGACAAGGAATGCTGAAACCAAGGCTTTCCCTCTTTGTTGACTTCTGTTCAGAGTTCTTTCCCAGCTGCCGATGGGGCCGATGGGGCCGATGGGAGGAGTTGATGGTTGAGGGTTGAGAGCAGATTCGACACCTCAGCCGAGCCAATGATCGGCATCAAGAGTCTTCCGCCGTCGCCCTTTGGGCTATTGCGGACAGGCGCCCTGCCGGTGGGCCGGCTACTCAGCGGCGGTCAGCGAGGCAGGGGCGGGCATGGTGGCCGGAGAGAGTTGTGATGCCAGTTGAGAATCAAAACTGTGGCGCAAGCTTTGGCCGGGGGCGGAGGCAAAGTCGCGATACAGGGTGATGGCCACGTGCTCGTTCCGGCGGATGCATTGCTTGATCGTTTCCGGATCCTTTTCGCAATGAATCAGTGTTTTCCACGAGTAAATGTGCTTGGCCTTGTGCAGATCACTGTTGGCAATGAACGGCAGGCGTTTCAAACCGATGTCGTTGAAAATATTATTGCGGTTGGCGATCTCCCACGCGTCGATGAGGGGAGCGAACTTGTCCTGGTTTTCCCAGAGGTAGAGGGTGTTTTTACCCCATTCGCTCTTCATCACATGGGGATGTGAGGCCACCGCCAAGCCGCCTTGCTCATGGATTTTGGCAATGGTTTCCGGGATGTCCAAGGCCGCATTGATCGGCGCTTTCAAATCTATCCCCAGCAAATGGGCTGAGGTTTTGCTCGTGAGCCCGTCCTTGTTGAATTCAATGCCGGTCATGACCAGCATCTTATAACGGCGCCAGGCCCGCTGGCGTTCGCGTTCAATCACGGCGAAGTATTCCGCCACCTGATCGGGGCCCAAGGTCAGATTGGACAGCTCGGAGATTTTTCCGAGCAACCGCCGGGGATCGGCGAGGTGATCGGTGATGCAGATGCAATCAAAACCGCGTTCCCCATAGAAATCGATGATTTCCGGGACGCTCATTTTGCCATCGGAATAATTGGTGTGGATGTGAAAATCGCAAAGCAACATCTGCGGATTGCCGCCGCTCTGTTGCGGTGCCGCGCGCATCACGCGTTCAGTGGTGGAATCAAACACCTGCGTGACTTTGCGCGACGGTTTGTCTTTCTCGACTTCGCCGAGCACCAGTTCGCCGATGCGCAGGGAGGCATCCGGACGGGAGATTTTCCTCAAATTGCGGCGCCATTCGTTCCAGATTTCGGCGCGCTTGTCGAAGGCCTGTTCCACCATTTCCGCGGCTTCGCGGTTTTTTTCCACCACCGCGCCGATCCGGGATTTTTTTACCAGCTTCGCATTGGCCTCCTCCTGGCTGGTGTCCACATGATTGATAATGATTGGACAACGCGCCGCAATGGCTTCGTGGACGGCCATGCCGCCCCGGGCGATGACCAGGTGATGACTTCTGAGCAAATCCGGCAATTGATTGGTCCAGCCGAGAATTTGAACGCGCTGTTCCTCGCCCCGAAACCGGTCAATCAATTTCGCGCGCAGGTCAGGATCGCGTCCGGAAACGACGGTGACATTGACATCGGATTGTTCGAGCAATCGTTCAACGGCTTTGCCGGTCTTTTTCTTGCCACTATGCACCAGATAAAGCACGCGGCGTGCTTCATTGAGGGTGGGCGTGGATAAATCCCCCTGCTGCCGGGCAAATTCCGGGCTGACAGGGAAACCCAGGATTTTGATTTTGTCCTCTGGCACGCCGCCGACGCGCAGTGAGTCGGCGACGGATTCATTCGCCGTGCAAAAAATATCGCTGGGAGCGCGGAACCAGGCCGGACTGGCGCTCAATGCTTCCGTGATGACCGTGATGAAGCGAAAAGGGCGCTCGCGATGGCTGCGGTAAATCTTCTCAATTAAGTGACCATACGCCGGGCTGGTCGAAACGACGCAATCCGGCTGGGTTTCCAAGAGAATTTTCTCCAGCGGATCGTGCATCCGGGCAAATCCTCCGAATTGGCGTTCCATGGCGGCGGTCTCATCTGGCATTGACCGAAGACCATTCCACAAAATTGGCGCATACTGCGCGAGACTCAGGCAGGTCTTATGAAACAGAACCGAAAACGCACCCCGACCGTCCGCGAAAAGGTCGAAGATTTCCGCGCGCGCATTTTCTTCCAGCAACTCGATGGCGTCCCGCAAATTGCGGGCGGCCACGTGATGTCCATCGTCAAACCCCGCCGTCAGTATGAGGATTTTTTTCATAGTCGCACTTTAACTGTATGATAGGATTGTTACGACCATGTGACGGCAATGTTAACTTTTATTCACATTTTTATTCACAGGTTATTCACGATTCAAATCACTTGAAACTATTGTTATAATTGTCTATCTAACAAATGTTTGCAGATAATGCTAAATTTTAATAACGCCGGGGGAATGGTTTCTGATCTGACAAAATTGCGCCATTTTATGGCTTAAGGCGTTAAGAAATCGGGAACGAGTTCGGTCAATTCCCCCTCCGGCTCCCATCGGATGGGTGGGGAGAGGGTCAGGGCTTGTCATTACCCACATCTTTTACGTGGATATTTAAGCCGTGCTTATGATGTTAATTGTTAACTATAAATCGGTTGCGATTTTCGTTTGGGCCGCCCTTTCAGGGCTTGGGTGGTCGGCCTTACCAAGACCCAGGCCGATGGCCCGGGCTGGAGCTAAATCGCGCCGTTGGCGCTGGCACCAATAGCCTCGTTTCTTGGACTTTTCGAGCGAAATGAAACGCGCAGAAGGAAAACTCATTCGAGGTCAAAAAAGATGTGGGTAATGACAAGGGTCAGGGTGAGGGATTTGTGGTTGTTGCTCGAGTGCTGCCGATCATTGGCAGGGGGCGATGCGAGGCCGACGTTCGGTTGAGGGAGGGCGACAAGGTGCTTCCGGCATCATGCCGGAAGTTCAAACTGAATAATAATACGATCTGCTGTTCTGAAAGTGCGAACGCCCTCCGGCATAGCAGCGCTTTCTGGCCATGTTAGCTCTGCCCCGAAAGCGTTCGGGGCAGCACCTTGGGAGTGCTTCGCGGCTTCGTGTGAGGTTCGGAATCCCTCTCGCTTATTTTACTTCGCCAGGCTCCGGCAAAACTTGTCCATGCGATCAAGGCCTTTTTCGATGTTTTTCAGGCTGGTCGCATAGCTCAGACGGATATAATCATCCGCGCCGAAAGCGATGCCGGGGACGGCGGCGACTTTTTCCTGCTCCAACAATCTGGCGCAAAACTCCGAGGACTTGAGGCCCGTCCGCGAAATATTGGGGAACAAATAAAACGCGCCCTGCGCGTTAACGCAGGTTATCCCGGGCATGGCATTGAGTTTGGTGTGGGCGTAGCGGCGGCGTTTGTCGAATTCCACCAGCCAGGTTTTCAGATGATCCTGGGGTCCGGTCAGGGCTGCGACACCGCCTTTCTGGGCAAAAGAAGTCGGGTTGCTGGTGCTGTGCGATTGCACCGCGTCAATGGCCTTGGCGATCGGTTCGGGCGCGGCCAGGAAACCCAGCCGCCAGCCGGTCATGCTCCAGGCCTTGGCGAATCCGTGGACGATGATGGTGTGGTCCTGATGGGCGGGTGAAAAACTGGCGACACTTTTCACTTTTGCGTTGTCGTAGAGCAGGTGCTCGTAGATTTCGTCGCTCATGATGAGGACGTTCTTTTCGACGCAGATATCTCCAAGCGCTTTGACTTCTTCCGGCGTGTAAACGCTGCCGGTGGGGTTGCTGGGGGAGTTCAAGACGAACAGCCGGGTGTTCGGCGTGATGGCCGAGCGCAATTGTTCCGGCGTGACTTTGAATTCCGTTTTGTCGCTGGTCTGAATGATCACGGGTTTGGCGCCGGCGAGCTTGACCATTTCAGGATAGCTCAACCAATATGGGGCGGGGATGATGACTTCGTCACCGGCCTCGCAGGTCGCCAAAATAACGTTATAGCAGGAGTGCTTGCCACCGCAGCTCACAATCACTTGTGAGGGTTTGTAGGTCAACCCGTTCTCGCGCTTGAATTTATCCGCGATGGCTTCGCGCAGCTCCGGGATGCCGCTGCTGGGGGTATATTTCGTAAAACCAGCGGCAAGTGCCTTGGCCGCAGCATCTTTGATGTGTTGCGGCGTGTCGAAATCGGGCTCGCCTGCGCCGAAGCCCACGACATCCTCGCCGGCGGCTTTCATGGCCTTGGCTTTCGAATCAATGGCCAGGGTCAAGGAGGGAGCGAGCGAAGCGGCGCGTTGGGAGATCTTATAATTCATAATAGCGGGGGGCGATTTTAAGGTCAAAAACACGCGGCGCAAGGAGGGAATTAGAGACCGCGGGCGGGATGGCCGAAAAGGGGTGATTTTGGCAATAAAAAAGGGTCTGGCTGAAACCCTAAAAACAGCCAGACCCTAACCCAAACCCCTAATCAATACTAACCACTCAACAGATATATGACCGCCCAGCCTTTTTTTTGTTCAAAAAAAATATCACTTTTTTCAGCTTTTTTTCTGGGTGGTATGAATGCTTATAAATCGTTAAATATAAGTCGATTATGTTTATTATATTTTGCTCGTTTTTCGCTGCTTGTTAAATCTTTGTTAAAAATAGTTTGACCTTAATGTCACAATGAGCCGGTTTTCTTCAACCACTTGTGCCCGAGCCGGATGTCCCTTGAAGTCTCAATTGGCCGTCAGCGCTGCGCGTTCATCGTCCAAAGCATGGGTTTTTTCCAGGAAATAATCGTAGCCGCCAACGTAGGGAGTGACGTGGCCAGCGTTAACGTGAAGGACTTTGGTGGCGAGATGGCGGATGAAGTGGACATCGTGGGAAATGAACACCAAAGTGCCCTCATAACGTTCCAAGGCCAGCGTCAAGGATTCAACGGTATGGATGTCGAGGTGCGTCGTGGGTTCGTCCATGAGCAGCAAGTTCGGGGGATCAACGAGAAATTTGATCAAGTTTAGGCGGCTTTTTTCGCCGCCGCTTAAGACCGCGGTTTTCTTGAAGATGTCGTCCTTGCGGAAAAGAAACGAGCCGAGCACACCGCGCACGTCGTCTTCCCGCAGGAGTGGGGCACAGGCGAGCACCTCTTCTATGACGGTTTTTTCCGGGTCAAGCGTTGCGCTCCGATGCTGGCTGAAATAGCCGATTTTGGCGTTGTGGCCGAGATTACGCGTGCCCTTTTGAAATTCGACGACGCCGGCCAGAATTTTTAAAAGCGTCGATTTGCCCGCGCCATTGGGGCCAACCAGCACGGTGCGATCACCCCTTTCCACGGTAAGATCAAGCCCGGAGTATACTTTGTTGGCACCGTAGGCCATATGGATGCCTTCGAGCGAAATGGCGCGCTGCCCGCCGCGCGGGGGCGGGGGAATCTGGAAACGGAACGGTTTCCGCGGCGGCATCGGTTTTTCGATGAGTTCGAGGCGCTCGATCTGCTTGAGTTTGCTCTGGGCCTGGGACGCCTTGGACGGGATCGAGCGAAAACGGTCGGCAAACGCCTGCAAATCGGCAATTTCTTTCTGCTGGTTTTTGTAAGCAGCCGCTTGTTGCTCGAAACGTTCCTCCCGTTGCCTGAGAAAATCGGTATAGTTTCCTGTGTAAGCCACCAGCTTGCGTTCGGAGATTTCGTGAACCTGGGTGATGATTTCGTCCATGAATGCCCGGTCATGGGAGATCAAGAGCACCGCCCCGGAATAATTCTTGAGATAATTCTGGAGCCAAAGGAGCGACAGCAGATCCAGATGATTCGTCGGTTCGTCGAGCAGCAATAAATCGGGTTCCATGACCAGGAGCCGGGCCAATCGGGCGCGCATGACCCAGCCGCCGGACATTTCCCGGGCCGGCCGGGGGAAGTCGGCTTCCTTAAAGCCCAGACCGCGCAACATTTTCTTCGCTTTGGTATCCACTTCGGGATCGTTCAGCTTGTCATACTTGGCATGGGTCTCCAAATAATCCGGACTCGCGACGTCGCCGGCCTTTTCGAGATCATGCAGGTGCTTCTCCAAATGGGGAAGTTCCTCCACCCGCCCGGTGGCGACGTCGAGGACCGTCTCGTTACCGAGGGCCTCGGCCTCCTGTGGCAGGTGGCCGACCATCGTCCACTCATCGCGTTCAATGGTTCCGGCATCCGGTTCGCGCTCCTTGAGGATGATGGAGAAAAGCGTGGTTTTGCCGGCGCCGTTCGGGCCGACCAGCGCCACGCGCTCACCGTAGTTCACTTGCAGCGAGGCATTCTCGAAGAGCGTGCGCCCGCCAAAAGTCATCTTGAGATCACGAATGATTAACATGGAAAAATGGATCCAGACCCCGGCACCCGCCAGGAAAGGAATATTCCCCGGCACCGGGAAGCAGACAATTTACGCTGATTACGGCTCCCGTCAATGTCGCTTTTGGTCCCCAAAGTGCTGCCTCGAACGCTTTCGGGGCAGCAATAACATTGCCCAAGCGCGTTGCCATGCCAGAGGGCGTTCGTACTTTCAGGACAGCAGACCCTTTTATTATTCAGTTTGATCTTCCGGCAGGATGGTCCGAGGCCGGACTGGCATGGAAGCACTTTGTTGCCCGCCCTTGGACGAACTTCGGCCTCGCTTTGCGCCTTCGTGCCTTCGTGTGAGGCGGGGGATTCGTGTTTGCGAAGCCAAATTTTCCTTTCACAGAAGCCGGTCAACCGTTTCAATTCCGCACGATTGCAGCGGAGCGCACGGCCAGTATTCGAATTCTGGAATTTCCGACGCCCTCGTAGCTCGCGTTTTAATTGATCAAGCCGGACCATGTTGGTCACATTGCGCATAAAAAACCTCGCGCTGGTCAGCGACCTGACGCTGGAACTGCAGCGGGGATGCAATGCCATCACCGGGGAAACCGGCGCGGGCAAATCGATCATCATCGGGGCCCTGAGTCTGATGCTGGGCGAGCGCGCTGACCGCACGCTCATCCGCGACGGCGAGGAGGGGTGCGCGGTGGAGGCCATTTTTGAACTGGCCGACCCCAAACTCCGTTCCAGGATCAAGCTGTTTCTGGACGAAAACGGCCTTGAACCGTGTGAAGCCAATCAACTGTTCCTCAAGCGCACCTTTACCCACGGCGGAACCAATCGCCAGTTCATCAACGGTTCGCCCACGACCCTGAACGTGCTGGCCGCGATCGGCGAATGGCTGCTGGACATGCATGGGCCCCACGATCATCAGTCCTTGCTGCACCCGGCAAAGCAGCTCGACATTTTGGATGCCTTTGGGGGATTGGAGAAAGCGCGGGCCGAATTTGCCGGGCTGGTGGATCGGCGACGGGCCAAGGAAGCCGAGAAGTCAGCGCTCGTGGTCGATGAAAGGACCTACGCGCAGCAACTGGATTTACTACGGTTTCAGGTGCAGGAAATTTCCGCGGCACGATTGCAGCCGGGTGAAGACGAAACCGTGGAACAGGAATTTCAGCGGGCCAGCAACGCGGCGCGGTTGTTGCAGATCAGCCAGGCTGCCTCGAATGCCTTGAGTGAAAGTGATGACGCGTTACTAACCCAGTCAGGAACGATCGGGCGTTTGCTGGCGGAGCTACAGCGCGTGGATGCGGGGGCGGCTCACCTGACGGCGTTGCATTCGCAGGCCAATTCGGTGCTGCGCGAACTGCAATCGGAGCTTTCACGGTACGCGGAAAAGGTGGACATCGATCCGGCACGACTGGCGGAGTTGGAGGAACGATTGAACCTGCTTAACACCCTTAAGCGGAAATACGGCCATTCGCTCGCCGATGTCATTGCCGCAGGTGAAGCCGCCGCGAAAAAATTGTCGGCGCTCGAAAGTCGTGACGCCGAACTGGCGCGGCTGAATGCAGAGCTCGCCGCATTGGACGCGGACATTCAGCGCGCTGGAAAACAGCTATCCGCCGCGCGCAAAAAGGTGATTCCGCAACTGGCCAAAGCGGTGAGCCGGCAACTGGAGGACTTGGGGTTCAAGCAAAGCCGCTTTGACATTGAGCAAAAGACAGCAGAAGGCGGTTCCTCGCCGCTCAACAGCTCCGGCATGGATGTGATTGAATTTCAATTCGCGCCCAACCCCGGGGAAGCGTCCCGTCCGTTGCGCGCCATTGCGTCCAGCGGTGAAATGGCGCGGGTGATGCTGGCCTTGAAAACCGTGCTGGCCGCGCAGGATGAAATTCCGGTTCTGGTGTTTGACGAAGTTGACGCCAACGTCGGCGGCGAAACGGCCAATGCCGTGGGGGAGAAGATGCGGCAAATCGCCGCGCGACGTCAGGTGCTCTGCATCACCCATCTGCCCCAGGTCGCCGCGTCCGCCGAGGCGCATTACGTCGTCTCGAAGCAGACCAAAAACGGCCGGACCATTTCAGAAATCCATCTACTGGACCAGCGATCCCGCGTCACCGAGCTGGCGCGCATGTTGGGTGGCCAAAGCGATGCCGCGCGAAAACACGCCGAGGCCCTGTTGAAGTAAATGACCGGCTGACAAGATCTGGAGGCTCAGATTTTTTGACAGGATTAACAGGATGGACAGGATTTGGGGAACGGTGGTAAACAAATTTGAGCTAAATAAAATATTTGAGCCTTCTCACGTCGGCTCCTACGCATGAACCCATACCCAAGGAATCTGGGCTCGCCAAGTCTCGCCCCATCCCAGAATTAAACCTTTGTTCCCTTCGTTTCCTTTTGTTGATCCCGTAATGACCCGTGCCTGCCTCTGTGTCTCTGTGTCTCTGTGGCAAGAAATCAGGTTTTAGCCTTCAGCCTTTGCCTTCGCTTGCTCCGGATGCAATCGCCGCCACCGCGCGACGAACAGGAAAAACACCCCCGGTCCAAACGAAAATAACATCACCGCCATCCCCAGCGTCAGTCCAATAAACGTCATGAAGCCCGCGCAACAATAATCGCGGCAGCGCGCCACGACATGCGTTGGCACGGCGATCAACAGCTCCAGAATACTGCCCTTGAGCAGGTAGCGACACAAACGCGACGTCAAATCCTGCGCGTCCACCCTTTGACTAAGGCGGAAAAAAGCAATCCCCCAGCCGCACCATGAAGCGATTCCGATGATCGGGACCGACCAACCAGTCGAGCCAACGCCCGAGTTGGAGTTGTAGAAAAGTAATTCAAAAATGGAAAGAAAGGCGCCCACAACCAATCCGGCCATCATCAGTGCAGCCACCAGGACCGTTTGCATCAGTGGGATGCGCGCCATCGGACGCCGGCTGGCCACGCGCACCGGCACCGCCAGCAGGGCGGCTTGCGCCAGACCCATGAGCGCCAAAATAAGCCACCATTGCCACTGAAGGTACATTCCCGCCGTGGAGGTGATATCCATGGGCCAAAGGCAGATCAGGATTACTGGCAGCGCCAGCAATGCTAAAATCAGGGCGTAGAGGATTGCGACCAGTAGTGCCCAGCGTTTCATCGGGTTCCTTTCATAAAGTCAGTTGCCGCTCCGATTTCGGAAATATGGTGTATTCAGGTAAACTTGGACAGGATTAACAGGATTAACGTTGGAAAAGCTTCCGCCGTCAAGCCTGCTAATCATATCCATAAAAGTTTGGGTGATCCTTTGACGTAGTGAGGACAACTGAAAATTTCTTGTGCGATTTTCGTTTCGGCGGGTGCTATAAATAAAATTGAAATGACCCCTGATTCCGAATTGCTCCGGCGGTTTGCCAAAACGAATTCCGAGGACGCCTTCGCCGAACTGGTGGAACGTCATGCGAATCTCGTTTATTCCGCTGCGCTTCGGCAGGTTAACGGCGACGAACATCTGGCGAAAGATGTGGCTCAAATGGTTTTTGCCGATCTTGCGCGCAAGGCAAGCTCACTTTCGCGTCGCGAAAGTTTGACCGGCTGGCTTTACACCAGCACGCATTTTGCCGCCGTCAAAATCGTGCGCGGAGAAAACCGCCGTCGCGACCGCGAAATAAAAAGTATGCGCGAACCCATCCAAGAAACCGGGCCGGACCCCGATTGGGAAAAACTTCGCACGACGCTCGACGCTGCCATGCACGAACTCAAGGAAACCGACCGCGAAGCCGTGTTGCTGCGCTATTTTGAGAACCGGCAGTTCGCCGAAGTCGGCGCGAAACTTGGCCTCAACGAAAACGCCGCGCGGATGCGCGTGGAGCGTGCGCTGGAAAAACTGCGCGACATTTTCACCAAACGCGGTGTCACAACGGCAACGGCTCTGGCATCCGTGATTTCCGCGAACGCGATCCAGATTGCACCGGCGAATCTGGCCGCGACGCTGACTACAGCTTCAATGGCATCTGCGGGCACTGGAACCTTCACACTTCTAAAAATCATGACTGCGACAAAATTGAAATTAGCATTCAGCGCAATTGTCGTTGCTGGCGCGGTGACGGCATTTATGGTTCAACATCAAGCGCAGGAAAAACTGCGCGTGGAAAATGAATCGTTGCGGCAGCAAGTTGCGCAATGGCAAACGGACAACGATAGTCTTTCAAACCGTCTGGCGGCGGTTGGCGACCCAAAATCCTTATCGGACGAGCAATTTAATGAATTGCTCAAATTGCGCGGCGAAGTGGGAATGCTTCGTAATCAAGTCATCGAAATTGGAAAACTGAGGGAAGAAAACCGCCAAATCAGCAGAGAATTAGCTGATGCAACTCAAACATTACAATCACTGCCAAGTCCTGAACAGGCGTTGTTCAATAAAAAGCGTGTTCAAGCCGTAAATGATGCGAAAATGGTCGGCCTCGCAATGCGAATTTGGGCAGGAGATAATAATGATCAGTATCCTACAAATTTTGAGGACATGACAAATGAGCTTGGAGGTGTCACTAATGTGATGCACTTTAAAGAAGCTTTTGAGTTTGTGAACGCCGGTGTTGCCAATGAACATTATCCACAAATGTTAATGCTTCGGGAAATTACTCCGCTTCAGGCTCCTGACGGAAAATGGGAACGGGCTTATGGCTTCGCAGATGGCAGCGTGCAAACCATAACTTCCAATGACGGAAATTTTGATGATTGGGAAAAGCAGCAGCAACAAAACAATCCGCCGCCGCCAAATCAATAAGGCGGCGGAAATTTCGCCGTCAATTCGCGCCTCCCCCTCCGGCTGATCCAAGATCCATCGGAAGGTATCACAGCAGGAAACGACGTAAGGAGTGCCCATTCGTTACGTTTTGCTTTGGCAATGCGCCGAGCGCCATCGCCTACCATTGCTTAATTTTATGCTTCAGCCTTCAGAATTTCTCGTCGCGCCATAGCTCGAAGGGCGACGGCGGAAGCCTTTGCTTCGTTAATCCCGTTAATCCTGTCCATAGAAGTTTGGGGGTAGTGGCGGAAGCTTCAGGCCCGAATTCTGCGGTACACCAAACCTAGGGTGACGGCGACGCATCCCCAGCCGAACCAATCGCCATGTTGATTGTAAAAGGTTGCCGAACCTTTTTGACCGGGCGCCAGGAGGGGTATTTTTACGGTTAGAAACCCCTGGCCATATTCACTTCCTTTGGCGTCGCGGAAGATGTTTTCGATGCCGCCGCGCCCGTTGATCAGACAAGTGACGCCATTGTTGGCGCAACGGAGCAGGGGCAGGCCGTTTTCCACGGCGCGGAAGACCGAGTTAGCCATGTGCTGCCATTGTTCGGAACTGTCGCCGAACCAGCCGTCGTTGGTGAGATTGACAAAGAAGTCCAAGTCGTCCTGTGCGGCGGTGCGGGCGGTGCCGGGGAAGGTGTCTTCGAAGCAAATCAACGTGCCAGCCTTGGCCTGGTGGCGCGACGTTCCAGGAAACTTTCCGGCGGCTCCGAGAAAAATAACATTCGTCGACTGATCGACGTTTTGATCAAGGCCAGTGATGGGAAACGTGACCGCGCGGTCACCCGGCGTCCACGCCCCGACAATGGGGGTAAACCATTTTAAAAACGGCAGCCAATTCACGAGCGGAACATACTCGCCAAAAATGACGAGTTTTTGTTTGTGATACGTGGCCGTGAGCCGGCCCTGTGGATTCACGAGAAACGCCGCATTGTAAAAGTTGGTGGCGCGGGTCGAGGTGATCATATCTTCCCCGTTCAGGATCAGCCAGACGTGATGTTTCAGGGCGAGGGAACTGATGGCGTTGCAATTCTCGACGCTCATCTCCGGCACGGCTGACTCCGGCCAGATCAACAGGTCCGTCTGATTGGTCAGGGCCAGTTCATTCTCGGCGAGGAACTTTTGAAAGCCGGTTTCGTCCAGATCAGGATTCCAAATGACCGATTGGGGGATGCTCGGCTGCATGACGGTTACGCGCAAGGCATCGTCCGTGGATTGTGCGCTGGCCATGACAAAAAAGCCGCCGACGAAACAAAACACGATCGCGAACATGGGGATGACAATTTCCGCCTGCCAGACATGACGGCGGGTCGGGTTGCGCAAAATCATTTCACCGGCGGAGAACAGGGAAAGCGAAAACCAAGCCACCAAAAAGGAGACCCCGTACACCCCGGTGACGGAGGCAATTTGGATGAGCGGCACGAGTTGATATTGGGATACCCCGAGAAAACTCCAGGGGAATCCGCCGAGCAATCGCGCCCGAAGCATTTCCAACGCGACCCATGCGGCGGCGCCGCCCAGCGCCCAAAGTACCCGGCCGGACCAACTGGAATTCTTGAATTCAAAATGGACGGCCAACCATGCCCACACACCAAAGAACAAAGCCAAATAACCGGCCAGGGCGAGCCAGCCCAGAATGGGAAAAAACGGATACGGGATCAACAACAGCCAATAAAGGGAAGCGAGCCAAAAGGCAAATCCGCCCACATAACCGGCGCGAAAGGCGTCGCCGCCGGATTTGCCACGGGCGGCGAATAGCAGCAGGGCCGGCGCAACCCAGGCAAACCCCATAAAACTCAGCTTGGGAAAGCCCGTCGACAGCAGCACGCCGGCGAAGGCAGCAACCAGATAGCCGCTCCGCCAAAGAAGTTCGCTGGCAAAAATGCGGGCGGTGGCCAGCACTCGGTAGTGATCACAAAAGGCCGGGCCCAATTTCGTGCAGGTTGCGGCGGCGCGCCGGACCGCCGGGCTGGCATTGACCACGACCGCTTCGCGCGAGCCGCGCCATACGGCAAGGTCAGCCGATGAATTGCCGGCGTAATCAAAGCCGCGCACCCCGAATTTGTCCGTAAGCGCCTGTAATTTGTTGTGGCTGCGTAGATTGATTTTGCCGTCGCTGGCCAGCACTTCATCAAAAATCCCGACATGCTCGGCGATTGGCAGCGCCATTTTCAGATCAGAGGCGGTGGCGAGCACCAGTTTGCGACCGGCCATTTTCTCGCTCCGCAACCAGGCCAGAAAATCCTCGTTGTACGGGAGACTTTCCGGGGCAATTTGGATCCGCCTGGCAAGTTGTTGCTTCAGACAGGCCCGCCCGCGCGCCCACCACCATAATATTTGAAAGAGGGCAAAGGGATTTCGCCGCAGCAACCGGGCGAGGGATTCGAACATCATGTCGGTGCGGATGAGGGTGCCGTCCAAATCAACGGCCAGCGGAATATTCGAAGTGTCAGCCACGCGTCATGCTGGCGGATTTTGTTGGTCGTTGACAAGACTTCTACTACGCTAACGAGGATGAAATTGAGCTGGCGCGACCCGATGTGGGTGCTCGTACTGGTTGTGCTCTGGCGGGTGGCTTTGTTCCTTTTCACCGCCCAACCCATTCCGG
>Ga0206878_10280_pt2 | contig 19554 bp, 21 predicted proteins | sample Alteio_BWOrgCont_8_FD_152621 | JGI IMG/M metagenome (GOLD analysis project Ga0206878, IMG submission 152621) | Enriched cells from forest soil in Barre Woods Harvard Forest LTER site, Petersham, Massachusetts, United States -... | ecosystem: Environmental > Terrestrial > Soil > Temperate forest >... | reverse complement strand
ATACGGTTGTTGAACTGCTGAATAAAATAGAAGGTGTATTTTGCCCCAAGCCAAGCGGAGCATTCTATTGTTTCGCCTCATTACCGGTAGACGATGCCGATAAGTTTTGCCAATGGTTATTGGAAGAGTTCGAATACAATGGACAAACCGTTATGCTGGCTCCTGCAAGTGGGTTTTACTCCAGCGCTCTCGGCAAGAATGAGGTGCGTATTGCTTATGTGCTGAATATAGATTCATTGCAAAAAGCGATGGCTTGTTTAGAAAAAGCATTGCAGGTTTACCCGGGTAGGACTGTGAAGAAAGAGAAAGTGGCGAAAGCCTGAATTTATTTAAAATCTTCGTAGAGAAGATATCTCTGTCTTATCTTTTTGAAATTGCTTAGTGCAGGCTCCCAACTCTTGCGTATTTCATCGTCTGATACTCCTGCTTTTATTTGCTGCTGTAGTTTATCTGTTCCTGCCAGTTGGTTAAAGTAGGAGTTGAAGAAACTAGGTTTATCGGGATAATTCTTATATGCTCCCTTTAGCCAGAATAAATAAAGTTTCTGATAGTTCTTGATAAGTATGCTGCCAAAATCGCTTAGGTTATATCCATTACAAACTTTACCCTCATACATAGGATGTGTGGCGCCCGGTTTACTTTGTGGAGTGAATGTGTAACTGGCTTCTTGCAATCCTGGTGCTCCAATTACCTGAAAGGCATGATCGGTACCCCTGCCAACACTTATCACAGTTCCTTCAAAAAGTGCGATGCTGGGGTATAAATATACCGAGGTCATATTAGGCAGGTTAGGCGAAGGCTTTACTGGCATATCATAAAAGCTTTTGTGGGTATACCCTTCTACTGAAACACAAGTAAGGTTGCATTGTTTGCCATCTTTAAGCCATTTTTCCCCATTCAACATGCGGGCATATTCAGCAGGTGTCATGCCATAGACAATAGGTATTGGATCTATTCCGACAATAGATTTAAAAGCTGGTTCCAGAACAGGTCCGTCTACATAATAACCATTGGGGTTTGGCCTGTCCAATACTATAAGTTCCTTGTTGTTTTCGGCACAGGCTTCCATCACATAGTGAAGGGTAGAAACATAAGTAAAGAAGCGCACTCCTACATCTTGCAGATCATAAACCACAACATCTATGTTTTTTAAGTCATCCGGAGTGGGCTTATTATGGTCTCCATATACAGAAATGATAGGAACCTTCCCTTTGTATTTTCCATCCTTTATTAAGGCTCCTGCATCCTCATCACCTTTAAATCCGTGTTCAGGTGCGAATATTTCTGTAATGTTTATGCCCAGGCTAAGAAGAGTATCTACTAAAAGCGTCTTTTTAACGAGTGATGCCTGGTTGGCCACTATGGCTACTTTTTTGCCTCTAAGTGCAGGCAGATATTGGTCCATGCGCTCGGCACCAACCTTAATATCAGATGGGGTGAGTGTCTTATAGTCTGATGAGGAGATTATTTGGCCCTTGCCTGTGGTACAGCAGGTAAACAGAAGTAAAAAAGCTGCAATAGATTGCAGTTTTATAAATCCGTGTGAAGCAGTATATTTGCGTTTGAGCATAAAGCGGGAAACAAATTTAGAACAAAAACCCGGTTTAACAAATAATATGGACAGGGACAAAATCATTGGCCTATTTACTTCGGGTAAATACCAGGGTGGAGCAGAAACCAAAGCTGCCCTGCATGACATTGTCAACACCTATCCCTACTTTCAACTTGCACAGGTATTGTATGCCCGCCAGGTGTATGATGACAATGATACCGATATAACTAACCAGGTTAAGATTGCCTCGGCATATGCCCCTAACCGTAGGGCTATGTATATGTTATTTAAGAGTAAGGTTGAGGTTAAGACTGAGACTAAGATTGAGAAAGAGATAAAGGTTGTAGAAGTTCCTGTTAAGGAAGAAGTGAAATACAGCTTTGTCTATCAATCTGCAACCACTCCAGCCAAAGAGAAGGAAGATGCATATCTATCGGAGGTTGTTATGGCACCTATTGCAGAAGATAAATCTAAAGAGAAGAAAGACGAAATATCACCAGTTTCTGAAACATTTTTAGAAAGGGAAATATTGGGTGCAGTGGCTAATGCAAGGATGGAAAAAGCTATGGCCGAAGCAGAATCTGTATCTGTTCCGGAAGTGCAAGAAATAACAGATGAACAAGCTATACCGCTTGTTACTGCTACAACTAAGAGTATTTCGGCTAGCGAAACCCATAGTTTTGAGGAATGGCTTAAATTATTGCCTTCGGTAGATGTAAAAGAGGGAAATATTGAAGAGAAGAAGGTGCCCAAAAAAGCTGCCGATATTATCCAACAATTTTTAGAGAACCAACCCAGGATATCCAAGCCCAAGGCAGAGTTCTTTTCTCCAGCCAAAGCTGCCCGTAATAGCGTTACAGAAGATGATAGCCTGGTAAGCGAAACACTGGCTAAAATACTTGAGGCTCAGGGCAACCATCATAAGGCTATCAGGGCCTATGAAACACTTATGTTGCAAATTCCGCAAAAAAAGGCTTACTTTGCGGCCCGAATTAAAGAAATTCGGAAAATTATTGACTCAGGAAACACTAAAAAGTAAAATCATATTTCATGGAACTGATCATAGAAATTCTAACAGTTATTACATGTATCCTTCTCGTACTGGTTGTGCTTGTGCAAGACTCTAAAGGTGGAGGGCTATCTTCTTCTTTCGGAGGCTCTAACCAAATTATGGGTGTGCGCCAAACCACAGATTTTTTAGAAAAAGCTACCTGGGTACTTGCTATAAGCTTATTAGTATTTAGCTTGCTAAGCGCATACTTTATGCAATCATCTACAGGTGCTCCTGCCGGTATAGAATCTGTATCTAAGCAACGTGCAGATGCTGCCCCTGCTATGCAACAGCCTCAACAAGGTGCTCCACAAGGGCAACAACAGGCTCCTCAGCAACAGCCTGCTGCTCCTGCTACTAAGTAAGGATCTTAGATTAAGATTTAGGCTGAGGTTAAGAAGAAAGCTTTAACGGATTTACAACTAATTTAAGAAACTTCGATTCGACTGAATCTTAGCCTCAATCTCATTCTTAACGGGCTTCACCTGCGCCAATCCATGGAATAAATATTCCTGTTTAGTATTTACCTTGGTGCAAAGGAAGCGGGTACGTATCTTCTTTTCTTTGATGAAGGCTACATTATCGTTCGTCAAAAAGGTTGCTTTTATTGGAATATCCTCCAACAGAATAAATTCAGTTGCCCGAGTGTTATATTTATTAAGGACCTTAAATAGTTTCCTGTCTGAGCACATAGATGCAGCAGGGTTTTGCAGGTATTCTTTTAATGCTGCTGCAATATCGGTAGGATAAATAGACTCGTTTAAGAAAGGAGAAAGCAGATTTCTGTATTCGTGTTTCCATTCTTTTCCGTGAGATTGTATTTTATTGCCATGCTTTTTCCACGCACTTAAATGCGCAATTTCGTGAATGAGAGTAGTAAGAAAAGCGTAGGGATTTAAATCGTGGTTGACGGTTATCTGGTGATTGAGGCCCTTAACCGGTGGGCGATAGTCTCCGTAAACAGAGGCACGGGACTTTTTGATCTTTAGCTTAAAATCGTAAACATATATCCACTTTGCTATAGTATCTACCGCAGCTTCAGGGATGTATTTCTTCAGTATTGTCTTATTCCTCTCTACTTGATCCACCATGCGAAATTAGAGCAAAAATATTTAAGAATCAAACTGACTTTTCAATACGCAGAGTATCAGTTTGATTCGGTATTATTTCCCGAATTTACTTTAACGCTATCGCCAAAGCTTCTTTAAATGCCTTAATAGTGGTGTTAATATCTTCATCGCTATGTGCCGATGATACAAAGCCAACCTCATAACCAGACGGGCCCAGATAGATACCCCTGTTTAATAATTCGGCGTGGAGTATTTTAAATTTATCCATGCTTGCAGGATCAATTTCTGAAGAAGCAGAAATAGTTTTTCTGCTTGTAAAGGCAGGCCAGAAAATCGAGCCAATATGAAATATACGGAAGGGAGCATCTGCTTTAATATCCTTCATTATTCCTTCTACCAGGTTCTTGGTTTTTCTTTCCAGCTCTTCGTAAAATCCCTTTTTAAGGCATTCGGTTAGTTGTGCAATTCCTCCCGCCATAGCGACGGGATTACCCGAAAGAGTTCCCGCTTGGTATACATCTCCATCAGGAGAAATGCGTTTCATCACTCCTGCTTTTGCACCATAAGCTCCTACAGGTAAGCCTCCGCCAATTACTTTGCCGAAGGTTATAATATCGGGGTTGATATTGTAATAACCTGTTGCACCCGTAAAGCCCAAACGGAAACCTGATATAACTTCATCGAATATGAGCATAGCTCCGTTAGCTGCACATATATCTGCCAAAAATTCAAGGAATGGTCTACTTTGTAATAGCAAACCATTGTTTGCCGGAACAGGTTCTATAATAACGCAAGCAATATCTTTTTTATGGAAGTCAAACGTTTTCCTCAATGCATCTTCATCGTTCAATGGAAGAACAATTGTTTCTTTGGCAAAGGCTTCCGGTATTCCAGCTGAAGATGATAACCCAAAAGTAGCCAGCCCTGATCCTGCTTTTACCAATAAAGAATCCGCATGGCCATGGTAGCAACCATCGAACTTTACGATCTTGGTTCTGCCTGTATAGCCACGTGCCAATCTTATAGCCGACATCACCGCCTCTGTTCCTGAGCTGACAAAGCGCAGTTTTTCTATGTAAGAATTGTTCTTGAGAATGAGTGCAGCCAGCTCATTTTCTAAAGCCGTGGGTGCACCAAAAGATGTTCCTTCATCAATGGTATCTTTTAGTTTTTTAACCACGTTGGCATTTGCATGCCCTAGGATGAGTGGTCCCCATGAGCAGCAATAGTCTATATACTTATTATCGTCCTCATCCCATATATGTGAGCCCTTTCCTTTTTTAATAAATAAGGGTGTTCCTCCTACCGACCTAAAAGCCCTAACTGGGGAATTTACCCCACCCGGGAAATATAACTTGGCTTCTTCGAAAAGTTTCTCCGATCGTTCGCGTTTTGGCATTTTACCTGTGTTTACTATTCGTTTCCCACCTCTCTATGAATAGAGAGGGGTCGGGGGTGAGTATTTTCTGTTAATTTTGCTGCTCCAAAAATATAAATAAATATGACCACAATTAAGTATTCTCAAAGCGTTTCGGATAAGGACAATTTAGTGCTTCTCGTAAATGCAAAAAGCGATTTTTCAAAGTATGAGCTATCGGCTGCAGAACTCGCATTTTTAAAAGGCGAAATAGCAAAAGAAGAGCGTTTTATATCTATTAACCAGTACAAACGCAGAGTGGTTGTATCTATAGAAGAGAGCAAAAAAGAAGCGTACCAGCTCACAGAGGCATATCGCAAAGCAGGCAATAAGGCTTGTGCTTTATTTAATGGAGCCAAGGCTACTGATGTTACTGTTATTGATTTGGTTGGAAGCGGAGAAAATACCCTTGCTTTTGCCGAGGGTATGGCACTGGGTAACTACCAGTTTTTAAAATACAGGCAGAGAGATATTAAGAAAGTAGGGCACTCACTTAAGAATATAAACGTTAATAGTAAAAAGGTTAGCCAGGCAGATGTGGCTCGTCTGCAAATAGTTTTAGATGCAACTGAAAAGGCTAGGACCTTAGTTAACGAACCCGTTAATCATTTGAATGCTCCTCAACTTGCGAAGGAATTTGAAAAGATGGGTAAAGAAGCGGGATTTAGAGTTGAAGTGTTGAACAAAGCTAAGATACAAGCACTGAAGATGGGTGGATTGCTTGCAGTAAATTTAGGGAGTATAGATCCTCCAACTTTCACTATTATGGAATGGAAACCTAAGAATGCTAAGAATAAAAAGCCTTATGTATTGGTAGGCAAGGGTGTAGTATATGATACCGGTGGATTGAGCTTAAAACCAACTGCCAATTCAATGGATAGTATGAAGTGCGATATGGCTGGAGGTGCAGCTGTAGGATGTACCATGTATGCAGTTGCAAAAGCAAAATTGCCAGTGCATGTTATAGGATTAGTACCAGCGACAGATAACCGCCCGGGTATGAATGCTTATGTACCTGGTGACATAATCACTATGTATAATGGAATGACAGTCGAGATGTTAAATGCCGATGCAGAAGGCAGAATGATTTTAGCTGATGCACTTAGCTATGCTAAAAAATATACTCCACAATTGACTATTGATCTGGCTACACTAACCGGTGCAGCAGCAGCAGCAATTGGTAAATATGGTATTGTGTCTATGGGTACAGCAGATAAAAAGACATACGATGCCCTTAAAAAGAGTGGAGAAAATGTTTTTGAACGCTTGGTAGAGTTCCCATTTTGGGATGAATATGCTGACCTACTAAAGACCGATATAGCTGATATGAAAAATATTGGCGGACCTGTTGCAGGAGCTATAACAGCGGGAAAGTTCTTAGAAAAATATACTGATTATCCTTATATCCACTTAGATATTGCTGGTCCGGCTTTCCTGGAAGGAGGAGCCTACGATTACAAACCTAAGGGTGGAACAGGAGTAGGAGTAAGACTTCTTTTTGACTTTTTAAGCAACGTTTAGAAAATTGTATTTGCGTGAGGGATAGAAAATGGAAACAGCCGAAGGCTTTTCGCTTTGATAGCCCGGCCCGAAGGGACACGCCCAAATAAGAAAATAACATAAATAAAAAAGGAACCTTACGGGGTTCCTTTTTTATTTTCTATAGTTCAGCCGACCACGGAAATCAGTCTGTATGCTTTACTAACCACACATGGTCAGCTTGGGTCGTCTTACTTATATTTCGCCAGCCTTACGGGGTTGGTCTTTTGTTTTGTCCGCCTTACGGGGCGGATCTTTTTTGTTCTGCCAACTTTACGGAGTTGGTCTTTTGTTTTGCCAGCCTTACGGGGTTGGTCTTTTGTTTTGTCCGCCTTACGGGGCGGATCTTTTTTTGTTTGCCAACTTTACGGAGTCGGTCTTTTGTTTTTGCCAGCCTTACGGGGTTGGTCTTTTTTTCTTTGCTAACCTTACGGGGTTAGTCTTTATGAAAACAAATGTAAGTTCATGTGAATGAAGAAAACATGAGTTTTCGACGAAAAAAAACTGATATTTATCAGGGAACCCTCCAAACCCTTTATTAATAAGGGAAAATCATTTTTGGTTAAGAACGATTTTTCTGTGTTGTGCCCCCCAAACGCGTAATTCTTCGATTACTTTTTGCAGTGACTTGCCATAAGTAGTAAGAGAGTATTCTACCGTAACAGGTGATGTATCGTAAACAGTTCTTTTAACCAACTGATTCGTTTCCAGGTCCTTAAGCTCTTTTGAAAGCATTTTAGGTGATATTCCATTGATCTCCCTCACCATTTGCCTGAAGTGTTTGTTATTAAAGCTCAGGGCAATAATAATGGGGAGTTTCCATTTACCGCCCAGCATATCCAGGGCATCTCTAACCGGTAAAAGGTGCTTTGTGCATTCAGATGGATTACGCTTTTCTTCTTCCATAATATTTTAAAGTATGGTATACCGAAGTATAGTGCTATACATTGGGTAACTGGTTACAAATATATACCAAATATACATAGTTTTGTAATCACAAATTAAAATTCTAACGCAAATTAAAAAACAAAATATGGAAACAGCAACAATAGATAACAAGACAACAACCGGCACATGGAAGCTGGATAAGGCCCATGCTAAGTTAGGGTTCAGCATAACGCACATGCTTGTGTCAGAAGTAGAAGGTTCTTTTAAGAACTTTGATATTAATGTGAATGTAACCAAAGAAGATTTTTCGGATGCGAGCATTGAACTAACAGCGGACATTAATAGCATAGATACCCAAAACGAAATGAGGGATGCTCACATGAAGAGGGATGACTTTTTTGATCATGCCAAGTACCCTACAATGAGTTTTAAAAGCACCGCATTTAATAAGGCAGGTGAAAACAAATACGAACTTAAAGGAGATTTTACCCTACACGGCGCAACCAAGCCTATAACTCTTGAAGTTAAAGCAAGGATTGGCAAACACCCTATGAATGGTTCAACCATTGCCGGGTTTAAGGTAACAGGAAGTATTAAGCGTTCCGATTTTGGTCTGGCTCCAGCTGCACCTGGTTTAATGTTAAGTGACGAAGTAGAAATTAATGCTAATTTAGAGTTCATTAAATCGTAACCTTTAAACCCAAATAACATGAAGTATGCATTATTAGTAGGTAGAATTCTTTTTTCCATGATGTTTATTATGGCCATCATGGGTCATTTTTCTTCAGGAAGTATTCAATATGCAACATCAGCCGGTGTGCCTATGGCTTCTGTGCTTGTTCCTTTGAGTGGTATCATTTCCTTCCTGGGAGGTCTGAGCATTTTGCTTGGTTTCAAGGCTAAGATAGGAGCATGGCTTATCGTTATCTTCCTTATACCTGTAACATTTATGATGCACAAGTTTTGGACCGTTAGCGATCCTATGATGATGCAAATGCAAATGGCAATGTTTATGAAAAACATGGCTCTTTTAGGCGGTGCGTTAATGATCACCTATTTTGGCGCTGGTCCTTTAAGCATAGATAACAGAAGCGGAGCTACGAATTAATATTGATTATGTGGTTAGATGAGGTTTAGGCCTTGTCTTTTATAATAAGAAAGGAGCCTTTGGAGGGCTCCTTTTCTTTTTTGTGCTAAACGATCTTTTACAAAACATGTGCCCTTAACATCCAGGCCATTTTTTCGTGTTGCTTAAGTATGCCGGTAACAAAATCTGCAGTGCCTGCATCTTTATACTTGTCCTCAATTGCTTCTATTTCTTTACGGATGCTGCCAATAATAGATTCATGGTCGGCGAGCAAGTTTTGAATAATATGTCTTGAATCGCTGAATTTTAATGTGTTTTCGCTCAGGTGTGTAACCTCTAAAAAGTCACTTAATCTGCCTAATGAATAATGGCCAAGGGTACGAACTCTTTCCGCCACTTCATCTATGATCTCATCAATTTCTTCATACTGAGATTCAAAGAATTTATGCAGCTCAATGAAATGAGGTCCCTCAATATTCCAATGTGCATTGCGGGTTTTGGTGTAAAGCAGGTACTCATCTGCCAGCAAGGTGTTAAGTATACTTGCTACCTCTTTTAAATAACTGTCTTTAATGTCGATGTTTGGTTTCATATTTTGTAATGGTTTAGTTTTCAGCACAAAAATATAGAACTATCCTTTTCTCCAAATGAGTTAGATGAGGCCAATTAATGATTGTTATCAGGTTCTTTGAACCAACTGGAATACATTAGGTAATTGTTCGCAATTCTGTGTACTTCCCCCTTAAGTAACTCAGGATTAATGCTTTTGACCTTTTTAGCAGGCACCCCGGCATAAACACTGCCTTCTTCTACAATAGTACCCTCAAGCACTACTGCTCCGGCTGCTATAATGCTATTGCTGTTTACAATGACATTATCCATAACAATGGCACCCATGCCAATCAACACATTATCATGCAGGGTGCAACCATGCACTATTGCATTATGGCCTATAGACACATTATTACCTATAGTTGTGCCAGTCTTTTGATAAGTGCAGTGTATAATGGCCCCATCTTGTATATTTACCTTGTTCCCTATCTTTATAAAATTAACATCGCCTCTCACCACAGCATTAAACCATACACTACAATCATCACCCATGGTTACTTCACCTACAATAGTTGCATTTTCGGCCAGGTAACAGTTCTTGCCAAACACAGGTTTTATGCCTTTTACAGCCTTAATAAGAGCCATAGTACAGATTTTTCTCAAAAATACGGTATTAGGTTAAATCCGTAATAGAAAATATATTACATTTGCACCCCTTAAAAAGAAAAAGTAAAACATTTATAATTAATAGGACATGTACGCAATTGTTGAAATCGGAGGCCAGCAGCATAAGGTAAAAAAGGACCAGAAGATCTACGTTAACAGGTTGGAAGCTGAAGAAGGCAAAAGCCTGGAATTCGATAAGGTAATGCTTGTTGATGCAGATGGAACAGTAACAGTGGGTCTTCCTTTTGTGGATGGCACCCGTGTGGCGGCCCAGGTAGTTGCTCATGTACAAGACGACAAGGTTCTTATTTTTAAACATAAAAGAAGGAAAGGATATCGCAGGTTGAACGGTCACAGACAATCGCTCACCGAGCTTTTTGTATACGGCATATTGGGCAAAGGTGAAGCTTTTAAAGAAGCTGGCCCTCTTGTTAAGAAAGTGAAAAAGACATATCCTAAGAAGGGAGAAGTTGCTGCAACAGAAGTAGAAACACATGAAGAAGTAGCTGCACCAAAGAAAAAGGCTGCTGCTAAGAAGGCTGCTCCTAAAGCTGAAGAAACACCAAAAGCAAAGAAGGCTCCTGCTAAAAAAGGAACCAAAAAGGATAAAGAATAATAAACTTAAATACTTAAAAAGTCATGGCACATAAAAAAGGTGTCGGTAGTTCACGAAACGGAAGAGAGTCACACAGCAAAAGACTGGGCGTGAAAATATTTGGCGGTCAAGCTGCTAAAGCCGGCAACGTTATCATACGTCAAAGAGGAACCTCAATTCATCCTGGTAAAGGTGTGGGTATTGGTAAGGACCATACCATATTCGCCCTGGTTGACGGTACAGTTCTGTTCACCACAAAGAGAGAAGACAGGCGCTACGTATCTATTGTTCCTTTAGAAGCAGAGGCAAAGTAAGCAATTGCTTTAAAACTTATTTCCTGCCTGAAGCTTTGTCTACAGGCAGGATTTTTTATTGCCTTGAATATCGGATATTGAACGAGGAATAATGAATCTTGAAATCAAGGTTCCTCTGTAGTATTCACTTCGCATTGATTTATATAGTATTCATGAGGACTTCGGTGTTCGACATTCCTTATTCAATATTCAGTATTCTCAGATGCCCTATATTTGTTCATCCAATTAAGTAAACCATGTTAGAGATAAATTACATACGCCAGAACACCGAAGAAGTGATAAGCCGTCTCGCGGTAAAGAACTTTGATGCAAAGGAACTTCTTAAAGAGATATTGGCATTAGATGAACAAAAACGTGCTGTTCAAACCAAACTGGATGACGTGCTTGCCCAGCTTAATAAAACATCGGGTGAAATAGGAGAGCTTTATAAGGCTGGTAAAAGGCAGGAGGCAGATGAGCTTAAGAATAAAACCACCGCGTGGAAAGAAGAAATAACAAAACTGGAAGGAGAAGCTAAGGACGCCGAAAAAGCATTGCAGGATAAGTTGGTATTGCTGCCCAATACACCTCATAAATCTGTTCCTAAAGGCAAGACTCCTGAGGACAATGAAATAGTTGGAACGGAGGGAAGTATTCCTGAATTAGGTAAGGATGCTTTGCCGCACTGGGAGCTGGCCAAGAAATATAAGATCATAGATTTTGAACTGGGTGTTAAAATTACCGGAGCAGGATTCCCTGTTTATATGGGTAAGGGAGCAAGGCTGCAAAGGGCACTTATAAATTACTTTTTAGACAAGGCACAGGCAGCAGGTTATACAGAAATAGAGCCGCCTATACTTGTAAATGAAGATACGGGTTTTGGTACAGGTCAGTTGCCAGATAAAGAGGGACAGATGTATTATGTTACCCTCGATAAGTTATATATGATACCAACAGCTGAGGTACCTATTACCAATATATACCGTGATGTTATTGTGGAAGAAGACGCCATGCCTATAAAGAACTGTGGATATACCCCATGCTTTAGAAGAGAAGCTGGTTCTTATGGCAAGGATGTGAGAGGATTGAATAGGCTGCATCAATTCGATAAAGTGGAGATAGTAAATATTGCTCATCCTGATAAGTCTTATGAAGTATTAGAAGAAATGCGTGGATATGTGGCTGGACTTTTAAAGGAGCTTGGTCTTCCATACAGGATATTAAGGCTTTGCGGGGGAGATATGAGTTTTGCTTCAGCACTTACCTATGATATGGAAGTATTTTCAGCTGCTCAAAAAAGGTGGCTCGAGGTAAGTTCGGTTTCTAATTTTGAAACATTCCAGTCAAACCGTATGAAGTTGCGATTTAAAAAGGGTAAAGATAAACCCAGATTAGCCCATACGTTAAATGGCAGCGCTTTGGCCCTACCACGTATTGTTGCTTCTTTGCTGGAGAACAACCAGACCGATAAGGGGATACGTATTCCGGAAGTATTGATTCCTTATACCGGGTTTGAACTCATAAATTAGTTATTAAAATCATTTTAAAAAACTTGCCCGATTCATTTATAAAATTACATTTGCATCGATTAATTAGTCTTTTTGAGAAAACTACTTCCATTCAGTCTCGGTATTGCAACCTTAATGTTTGTCCTTTGTGGGTGTAAACACAACCTGTTTAATAGCCATACTTCAGAAGGGACTATAGAATATAAGATAGTGGTACTGGATTCCAACAACGCAATGGCTAAAATGGCTCCGGATAAGATGACCATTAAATTCAAGAACAATCAGTCATTTGCCCAGGTAATAGCCGGCATGGGCTTGTTTGAGACAGATTTTATAAATGATGAACCAGGTAGGCATATAATACAAATGGCACGTTTACTTAATAAAAAGGTGTCATATACAGCTGATTCTTCAGCTGTTAATAAGGAATTAAGGCAAAGCCCCGAGGTTACTGTAACTCCGGTTGCCGGTAATAAAGTTATTGCAGGATATACATGTAAAAAGGCAACGGTGCATTATGTAGATGGCAAATTACCTGACTGCGATTTATATTATACCGAGGATATTGGATTGGAAAACCCTAATTGGGCAACCCCATTTAAAGATGTTAAGGGTGTACTTATGGGGTACCGTATCAATAGATATGGCTTTTATATGGAATTTACAGCAACTAAAGTTGAACCCGAAAAAATAGACGACAGCTTTTTTAAACTTCCTTCGGAATACAAAAAGATAAGCAAGGAGCAGATGGACCAATTATATAAGAGCTTCCAATAAAGGCTTATTGTTAAAAAGGCTAATTTTGCGTACAGGTATCAATTCAATAATCTAAAATTCAAAAAAATGAAAAAACTGGCAAAGGTTTCTGCTTTAATAGTGGCAGGTTTTATGCTTTTTGCATTCACCAATATGGGTGGTGGCAATAATTTCGAAGGAGTAGTTACATTCACCTTTAATATAGATGGAGATGCACCTCCGCAAGCTGCTCAAATGATGCAGGGAAGCACCATCAAAACATATATCAAAGGAAATATGTCAAGGACCGAATCTAATTTTGGTATGATGAAGACAGTAACAATTGCGGATAAGAGTAAGCCGGATGGAACTGTTATGCTTATGGATATGATGGGTAACAAGTATCAGTTGAAGATGGATGATAAAACTAAAAAGGAAGCGGATGATGCTAAACCGGCGGAAATAAAATACCTGGATGGAACCAAAACCATTGCAGGATATGCATGTAAGGAAGCTCAGGCAACCATGATAGATAAGAAGAGTGGCACTACCTATACTTCGGATATTTACTATACCGAAGATTTACCTTATAACAATGAAACCCCCAGTGCCCAGTTTAAAGGATTGAAAGGTTTTCCTATGTCATTCAATATGAAGAAAAGCGGAATAAGTTTCACTATTGCTGCACAGTCTATTGTTAAACAATCAGTGCCTGATAGCATGTTTGCAGTGCCTGCAGGTTACAAGTTAATGACCCAGGATGATATGCAAAAGGATATGATGAGCCACATGGGCGGCGGCGGAGGTAACTAATACCGATACCGAATAAAACTTAAATAAAAAAAGCAGGACATTGTCCTGCTTTTTTTATGCGATATTTTTTGGATTAGATCTAAACCTTTTTACCTGCTTTCTTGTTCTTCTCTTCAAACTCTTTCATTAATTCTTCGTTACTTTTGCCCAGGGCTGATATAGCTGCTTGTGCCTGGGGAGCAAGGCTATTATTTGGGAACTTGTTAATCACTTCTGTGTATTTGGCATGTGCTTTGGCCGTATCCTTCAAATAACTATCGTAAATAAACCCTTCCACAAAAATACAATCTGGGACCTGTCTGAAACTTGAATACTTAGCACAGATATTGTCATAAATGCCCAAAGCTCTTGGATATTGTCCACTGCTCATGGCCATATTGGCTGCCTTAAACATAAATACAGGAGCCAGGGTGTCGTCGGGGAATTTTTCATCAAACCGCGTGTAGGCAGTAATAGCAAGATTTGCATTATAATTATCCAGGGTAGTCAAGGTTTTCATTTTGGCTTCTATAGCGGTTATCGTATTTATATACGACTGCTTGCTGCTATCGGCACCCGTTGCATTACCGCTTTGGCCTTGTTGTTTGGAACTGCAACCTGCTAAAGAAAGAGCAGAATAAATGACTGTGAGGGCTAAACATAATTTTTTCATAGCTATTTTTTTATTGGGAATTTCATTTTGTAAGTTACATCAACTTGTCCTTTTGATATTTCGCTGAGCTTTCTTTTCAGCAAACTCCTTCTGAGGGGATTTATTTTATCTATAAATAAAATACCTTCTATATGGTCATATTCATGCTGTATAATGCGGGCACGTACTCCGTCGTATTCTTCTTCGTGGGGCTTAAAGTTTTCATCCAGGTATTTAATGCGTATACTAGGCTTGCGTTCCACATCCTCGCGGATAGAAGGTATACTCAGGCAGCCTTCGTTAAATTTCCACTTAACGCCATCTTCCTTCACTATTTGTGCATTGATAAACACTTTTCTAAAAGTTTTAAGTTCTTGTTTCTCTTCAATTGCTTCCTCATCTTCATCCTCTTTATCTTCTGCAAATGGAGCTGCATCTATAACGAACAAACGTATGGAAAGTCCAACCTGTGGTGCTGCAAGTCCCACCCCTTTGGCATTGTGCATGGTATCGAACATATTGGCAATAAGCACATCAAGCTGGGGATAATCCTTTGTGATGTCTGTAGCCTTTTTCTTAAGTACAGCAGTTCCGTATGCAATAATAGGTAGCACCATAAATAGGCCTGCAAAATTAAAATTTAATCGTGAATAAAGCCGTTTTTCTTCATTTCCATAAAGGTTTGCAAGATGATAGTGGCGCTTATTTTATCTATCATTCCTTTGTCGCGCCTGTCTTTTTTCTTCATACCCCCATCTATCATCGCCTGGAAGGCCATGCGGGAAGTATACCTTTCATCTACTCTGTATATGGGTAACCCGGGAAATTTTTTCTTTAGTGTTTCAACAAACTTATCCACCGCACCTGCGCTTTGTGAGGGTGTATTATCCTCATGTTTGGGTTCTCCTACCACTATACTTTCAACACTTTCTTTTTTTACATAATCACTTAAAAAGACGAGTAATTCTTTGTTGGGTATTGTGGTAAGGCCTGTGGATATTATTTGCCCCGGATCTGTTACAGCAATGCCCACGCGAACACTTCCATAGTCTAATGCCAATATCCTGCCCATAGGTACAAAGTTATAAAAATAAAATGTCTGAAGGGCCTGATTTCCCTATATTTGTGGATATAAAAAGCCAACATGACAAATGTTATTGAATTGATAGAACAGGCATGGGAAAACCGTGAGCTGGTAAAGCAAGAAAAAGTAAAACAGGCTATCCTTGATACCATAGATAAGGTTGATAAGGGTAGTTTACGCGTAGCCCAGCCTGAAGGAGATAACTGGAGAGTGAATGAATGGGTAAAGAAGGCTATTCTGCTTTATTTTGGTGTACAAAAAATGCAGGTAATGCATGCCGGCGATATAGAATTTTACGATAAAATGCCTCTGAAAAAGAATTATGAATCTCTTGGGGTTCGTGCGGTGCCACATGCTATTGCACGTTACGGAGCTTACCTGGCTCCCAATGTAATTCTGATGCCTTCTTACGTTAATATTGGGGCTTATGTAGACGGTGGAACCATGGTAGATACCTGGGCCACGGTTGGCTCCTGCGCGCAAATTGGTAAAAGCGTTCACCTGAGTGGTGGAGTGGGTATCGGTGGTGTGCTGGAACCTCCGCAGGCTGCCCCTGTCATAATAGAAGATAATTGCTTTATAGGTTCCCGTTGCATTGTGGTAGAAGGAGTAAGAGTGCAAAAAGAGGCTGTGCTCGGAGCTAATGTGGTGTTAACTCAATCGACCAAAATTATTGATGTGAGTGGTGATAAACCCATTGAATACAAAGGCATAGTTCCTCCGCGCTCTGTGGTTATTCCCGGCAGTTACGAGAAAAAATTCCCTGCGGGTAATTATTTTGTTTCCTGCGCTCTTATTATTGGTAAAAGAAAAGCGAGTACAGATACCAAGACATCACTTAACGAGGCACTGAGAGAATTCAATATACCCGTTTAGGCAGCTAACCCTTTAAATGAAGGTGAGTAAAGAAAATAAAGTAGTGCCTAACCTGACAAGGTATAGGTTAGTCTTTGTTCTTTTCATCGCGATAGTCACATTTTTCTGCTATAATTATTCACTCCATAACCAGTTTACCAACTGGGATGATAATGAATATGTAGATGATAATCCTTATATAAAGAATCTCACATCGGAGAATGTGAAGATGATATTGTTCCATAATATTACCCATAACTATTACCATCCTATCACCATGCTGAGCCTGGCAACCAACTACCACTTCAGCAAAATGGATCCTTTCGGGTATTACCTTACCAATATTGTATTCCATATATTTAATACCTGCCTGATGTTCTTCATGATTCTTATGCTATTGGAGGCTATGCAAAAGAAGGGATATGGTGAAATGAAGAGCAAAGAGTGGTTAGCCACACTTGGGGCTTTATGCTTTGGGCTTCATCCTATGCATGTGGAATCTGTATCATGGCTTGCAGAGCGCAAAGATGTATTGTATTGCTTTTTTTACTTTTTAGGATTGATGGCCTATGTAAAATACACAAAAGAGGATAAGATAAAATGGATGGTATATGCAGTAATATTATATATCTGTTCATTGGCATCTAAGCCCCTTGCCGTGGTATTTCCTTTGTCATTATTTGCAATAGATATATTGTTAAAGCGACCAATAGGGAGGAAGATATTCATGGAAAAGAGTCCATTTTTCTTAATATCATTAGTTGGAGGAATATGGGCATGGCATGCACAGAAGACGGGTGGAGCAATTGCATCTTTACATGCATACAGCTTATTTCATAGGTTGCTATTCGTATCTCATAATTTTATGACGTATTTTATAAAGGCTTTTGTTCCCCTTAACCTTTGCTCTTTATATCCATATCCGGTTATAGATGCAAACGGAGCTTTGCCTGTAATGTATTATCTCTCGCCTTTTATAGTCTTGGCAATAGTTGGAGGGGGCTTGTATCTTTCTTATCGTTCCGGAGAAAATTATTTTCGTGTGGTTATTTTCGGATTTTCTTTTTTCCTGGTTAATCTGGCAATAATCCTCCAGTTTATACCTGTGGGGTATGCAATTATGGCCGATAGATATACCTACATAGCATATTTCGGTATCTTTTTTATGCTGATTTATTTTGTACAGCAACTTTGGCAAAGGGTACCTGTATCGCATATTCCTGTGCAGGCTGGTATGGGATTATTCCTCTGTATTCTGTCCTCTTCAAGCTATAATAGAACTAAGGTATGGCACAATACAGAAACTATGTGGGCGGATGTAATAAAACAGTATCCGGACAGAGATGAATTGGCCTATAACAGCCTTGGCAGTTATTACTTCGGTAAAGGTGATTTTGATGCGGCTTTCGGTTATTATCAGACTGCTATAAGTATGAATACGCAGGATGCTAAAGTATACAGCAATATAGGTAATATATATGCGATGCGCCGACAACTAGGAGAGGCTTTTAAGGCTTACAAACAAGCTCTGAAAATAGACAGCAATGATGTAGTTACTTACCTTGATATAGGTGTAACCTATTCCTCTGTTGGCAAATACGATTCGGCTGAAACGGATTATAATCGTGCCTATAGCCTTGATCCCACTTCGGAAAAGGTTTTACGTGCCAGGGCTTTTAATTATCTTAGTGCAGGTAAATACTCAATGGCCATACCCGATTATAAAAAGCTTGTTGTTATAAATCCAAATATTCCCTTTTATTGGCAGCAATTAGCCGTTACAGAAGGTTCCATAGGTGATACTGTCAACGCATTTATCAACTTTAAGCATTGCCTTGGTATGGAGCCCGAAAATGCAAGTTGCATGTTTAATCTTTCTATATTATACAGGCAAACAATGCAATATACCAAAGCACTCGAGTTTGCCCTAAAGGCACAACAGTATGGGTATAAATTACCTGATTCGTATATTAGCGACTTACAGCAAAGTGTAAATACGTTAGCTAAATGAACAGTGAAAAAGGACAATATCAAAAGCACAAATCTGCCATAACTTTGATAGGGCAGAAGACCAACTTAAAATTTATCCTGTTAGCAGTTGTTGTTATTGCAACTTTTATTTGTCACAGTAACACGCTCCATAACGAATTTACTGACTGGGACGATCAGATATACCTGATAAATAATCCCTATATCAAAAACCTTACAAGTGAGAATTTGAAGATGATATTGTTCCACAATATCACAGATAATTACTACCATCCTATAACTATGTTAAGCCTTGCGATCAATTACCACTTCAGTAAACTCAGTCCTTTCGCTTACTACTTTACCAATATTTCCTTTCATGTATTAAATACTTGCCTCATATTCTTCCTGATTCTAATGCTGTTGGAAACAATGGAAAAGAAAGGATATGACTTGATGCAGGGGAAAGAATGGCTGGCAGCATTAGGTGCATTATGTTTTGGGCTCCATCCTATGCATGTAGAATCGGTTTCGTGGCTTTCTGAGCGTAAAGATGTGCTGTATTGCTTTTTTTATTTTTTAGGATTGATAGCATACATACAGTATATAAAAGAAGATAAAATAAAGTGGATGGTGTACGTGGTAATTCTATACTTTTTGTCAATGGCAGCAAAGCCATCTGCTGTGGTATTCCCTCTTTCTCTTTTAGCAACAGATATATTATTAAAACGGGAAATAGGTAAGAAAATATTCCTTGAGAAGCTTCCATTCTTTTTGGTATCTCTGGGTGGAGGTATATGGGCATGGTATTCCCAAGATACAAACGGAACCATGACATACCTTCATACTTTTAGCATTTTTTACAGGTTTCTCTTCGCATCCCACAATTTTATAATGTATTTTATCAAGGCATTTGTGCCATTTAAATTATGCTCTTATTATCCCTATCCAATTAATGATTTGAGCCAAACCTTGCCCGTAATTTATTACCTCTCGCCCTTTATAGCCTTCTTGTTGATAACCATACCACTTTATCTTGCATATCGGTCCGGAGAAAATAATTTTAGGGTGGTGTTTTTTGGCATGGGATTTTATTTGTTCAATATTGTACTTGTACTGCAATTTATTTCAGTGGGCGCCACGATTATGTCTGAGAGGTATAGTTATGTGCCTTATTTCGGTATATTTTTTATGGTCGTTTATTATGTGCAGCAATTCATGAAAAAAAGATCGTCTTTGCGTATCCCGTT
>Ga0206878_10287_pt1 | contig 19577 bp, 16 predicted proteins | sample Alteio_BWOrgCont_8_FD_152621 | JGI IMG/M metagenome (GOLD analysis project Ga0206878, IMG submission 152621) | Enriched cells from forest soil in Barre Woods Harvard Forest LTER site, Petersham, Massachusetts, United States -... | ecosystem: Environmental > Terrestrial > Soil > Temperate forest >... | reverse complement strand
CCAAACCCCAACACGCGAGGATGCCAAATATTTCACTACCTTTTTGAACCAGCAAACCGCCGTTTTTCTCGGGATAGAGAAACTGACCAAAGTGGTGGATTGCGTAGTGATTTTTTATAGGATAGATTTGGTGAAAAGAGGCTATTATACTTATACATTTGTGCCTTTGGTTGAAAACCCTAAGGAAACGAAACCTTACGAGATCACCGAAGCACATGTTAAATACCTGGAATCATTGATCAATGAGAAACCTGAATACTGGCTATGGTCGCACCGGAGGTGGAAGATAAAACCGCCTGAAACGGTTAATTAACTCACTGGTTTATTAACCTTTAGTTTGTTTAAAATTGACGGAAGTTTGTAAATTACGAAGTTTTAGTATAATCGCCATTTGTTTAGCAGGAGTTTATCCACACATGATTTTTAAATATAAAGCCGCTTTAACAGTTCACCAGGTTCATACCAATGAACTAATGAACCACTGAACCAATGAACGATCATAAAAAAGTAGCCGTAGTTATTTTAAATTGGAACGGCATTAAATACCTCCGCCGGTTGAATATTTCTCGAAGCTGAATACTTATAAGCCTGATATACTGATAGAAAGAGAAGAACACTTTCCCAAACAAACTTACCGCAACCGGGCCCATATCTATTCGCCCGATGGAATATTGCCCATTGTTGTGCCTGTTGTAAAAGGGTCAAAAACACATACCAAAGTAAAGGATGTAAAAATTAGTTACGATTTTAACTGGCAGCGCCTCCATTGGATGAGCCTGCAGGCCTGTTACCGCCGTTCGGCTTATTTTGAGTATTACGAGGACGAACTGGTTCCTTTTTATGAAAAAAACATCCCTTTCCTTTTTGACTATAATGAACAACTCCTTCATTTTATCATGAAAGCGATAAAAATGAAAGTGGAACTAAAGTTTACGGAGAGCTATGAACCGGCCTATCCTTCGATGGAAGATGTCCGCAATGCGATCAGCCCAAAAAAGAAAGCGGACCCTGGCCAGAAACCATACATGCAGGTTTTTGATGAGCGTATGGGCTTTCAGCAAAATTTGAGTATCGTTGATCTGCTGTTTAACCAGGGCCCGCATTCAATGAATTATTTATGAAGATAGCGCATTACATTTTGCAACATTAATGTTACCAGGTAGTTTTTAAACATATTCTGCCGAAATTTGTCTATCGTTTGTAATAGTGACAGTACTTTAAACATGTTCCTGGTCAAATCAGCTAAAATATTTTTCATCGTTGCGGTATTGCTTTTTGTAGCAAAACCATTTCTGGGCTTCGGCATGTTTAGCAGCACCCGCCCGCCTGCCGAGGATAATATTTTTGTAAAAGTATTCAGCAAACGCAAGGTTGAAAACGAGGAGGATGGTAAAAGTAACCTTTCCGCCATTCAAAAAAAACTCGCTGAACCTATCGGCGAATTTCTTATCCACTTTTCTTTCCTTTTGGCAGTGCTCTTCCCTGTCGTTTTTGAGACAGGGGCCAAAATCAGCACTGGTTTTTTACGGAACATTCGTTTAGGCCAACATCCCAGGGGCCACATTTATTTGCTCAACTTCGCTTTTCTTATTTGATATAGGTGTGGTCGCTCCCGCTGACCAACCGAAATGTCTTTGATCTGAATTTATTTGATCGAAGCAGCTGATCCCTATTTTCTTAATTAATTCATGATATCAAATGTTAAGTTTAAAAAGATGCTCCTGCATTTTGTTATGGCTGATAACAGCCACTACAGCTTATGCGCAGCAGTCCATGCAAATACCTTTAAATCAACCTGCATCACCCCCGGTAACTTTAAAAGAGTTGCTGAACAAGGTAGACCAAAAAGCGCCTCAATTATTAACCGATTCGGCGGCTATTCTTATAAGGCGTGCCCAGGCAAATGAAGTACACAACAACTGGCTGCCTAATTTAAAACTGAATTACCAGGCTGATATAGGAACAGCTAATAATACCACCGGCCCTTATTTCGGCTTTGGCATTATCCCTTCCAGTTCTGGCGGGATCCATAATACCAACATAACTACGGCCTTGTCTGATAACCTGGGTATCGCTGCCCTTGATTGGGAAGTGTACAATTTTGGTAAATATGGCGCCCAAAACCGCGTGGCGAACTCAGATGTGATGGTAGAGCAAAACCAGTACGCCGAATCAAAGTACGACCTGAAGGCCTTTACCATCGGCAATTATTTACAGCTGCTCCGTTTGCAGGATTTTGTGGGTATCCAATACCGCGACATCCAACGCACCCAGGAGATCTTGCGTTCTATTATGTCCCTCGCTAAAAGCGGCGTACGGCCCGGTGTGGATACCAGTATCGCGCAGGCGGAACTTTCAAAAGCCCGCTTAAACTATATCGAAGTAAATAACCAGTACAAGCAGGTACAATTACAGCTTTCGGCGGTTACCGGCTATTCTTACCAATCCATTATACCCGACACAACCGTTGAAATGACGCTGATAGGCCAGCCGGCCGCTTATTTATTCCCGGCCGATACCAGTAATCACCCGCTCATTAACTTTTACAAGTCTGTCTATCAGAATAACCTCGACAGGGAAAGGCTGGTGAAAAAAATGTACAACCCCACCATCTCGCTGGAAGCGGCAGCCTGGGACCGCGGCTCAAGCGTGGATGCCGCCGGCCAATACAACAGCCTTTCAACCGGTTATGGTTTTCAGCGCGGAAATTATTTGGTTGGCGTAGGCATATCTTATAACCTGTTCGACCTGAAACGGCGGCAACTCAAACTGCGCACCCAAAAAGCCAGTTCGGATTACGCCTATAAAAAATTGCAGGAGCAGCAGCAATTGCTGAATGTAAGCGCCAGCCAGGCCGATGTGGAAATGGAAACGGCCTTAAACCGGTTAAAGGAGATCCCCAACCAGCTAAAAGCGGCCAACGATGGTTATCGGCAAAAGCTTTCCCTTTACAGAAACGGCCTTACGGATATTGTGGAACTGGATGCAGCCCTGAATATCCTGTACCGTGCCGAAACAGATTACATGCAGGCAAAATACGATTACTCGAATGCGCTTTTCCAGAAAGCCATCACCGAGAACCAGGTAAATGCTGTATTAAACCTATTAAAATAAAAAACTATGTCAATGGTCACATCCGCACTTAAAAAGCCCATCACGGTAATTGTAGTTACCATGAGCCTTTTAATATTTGCAGTGCTCAGTGCAATAAATATACCGATAGATATTTTCCCGAAACTTAACCTGCCTACCATTTATGTAATCGAATCGTACGGGGGTATGAGCGCCCAGCAAATGGAGGGCTTTTTTGCCACCGGGTTACAAAACCAGTTTTTGTATGTTGACGGGATAAAAAATATCAGCAGTAAAAGCATACAAGGCTTAACTATCGTTAAGCTCTCCTTTTACGAAACAACCAACATGGCCGAAGCTTCGGCACAAGTAGCGCTGCAGGTTAACCGGGCGCAAAGTTTCTTCCCGCCGGGCGCTTTACCGCCGCAGGTGATCAGGTACGATGCCTCGTCGTTACCGGTTGGCGAGCTGGTGCTCGATAGCAAAAACGAGAGCCTGAAAGATATTTACGACCTGGCGGCTACCCGTATCCGGCCAATGTTTGCAACTATCCCGGGCCTGTCGGCGCCGCCGCCGTTTGGTTCAAATGCAAGGACAATCGTTTTCAGTATCGACCCGGATAAACTGCGAAGCTTTAACCTTACGCCGGACGAAGTGGTTGACGCGCTGGCAAAATATAACGTGATGTCGCCTTCAGGCAATTTGCGGATCGACGACATGATGTATTTAACCACTATGAACTCCCTGGTAAAGAATTCACAAAATTTTGGAGATATCCCGGTGGTTACAAAAAATGGCGTCCCCATTTATGTAAAGGATATTGCCAGGGTTACCGATGCTGCCGATGTTACCGTTGATTATGCGCTGATAAACGGCAAACGGTCGGTCTATATCCCTGTGGTAAAAACGGCATCGGCCTCCACATGGTCTGTAGTGCAGGATTTGAAAAGCAAGCTGCCCGAAATGCAGAACCTGCTGCCCAACGATGTTAAGATATCCTATGAGTTTGACCAGTCGGTTTTTGTGGTGAATGCCGTAAAAAGCCTTTTGACGGAAGGTGGCCTTGGCGCCATACTCACCGGCCTAATGGTCTTACTTTTCCTCCGCGATTGGCGGAGCAGTCTAATCGTAGTGATCACTATCCCGGTATCCATACTTATCGGGGTATTGCTATTGAGTTTATTCGGCCAAACCATCAACATCATGACCTTAAGCGGTTTGGCGCTGGCCATCGGCATACTAGTTGACCAGGCGACAGTTACGATTGAGAATATACATCAGCACCTGGAAATGGGTAAACCAAAACGGCTTGCCATTTACGATGCCTGCGAAGAAATCTCCTTTCCACTATTGCTTATATTATTGTGTATCCTGGCGGTATTCGCGCCCTCATTTATGATGAACGGTGTGCCCAAAGCCATGTTTTTACCCTTATCGCTATCCATCGGCCTTACCATGATCGTATCGTATGTTTTGGCGCAAACTTTAGTCCCCATATTAAGTAACTGGATGATAAAGGCCGAACGTTATCAAACCTATCATCACGGGGCGGTACATGCACATGCCGGCGAAAGTTTCGACGTAACGGAAGAAGAACAGGTAAACATGCACCTGGCAAAAGAAGAGTCGGAACCTGAAAAGAACGACTTTTTTGAACGGGTGAAGTTGCGCTTTATTTGGATACTTGACCGGTTAATGCCGAATAAGAAGCTGATCATCCCCATTTACCTTATTGTAGTGCTCGGGTTAGCTGCGCTTGGTTTTATCTTCATTGGGAAAGACATGATGCCCAAGCTGAATAATGGACAGTTCCAAATGAGAATAGATGAACCACAGGGCACCCGGCTGGAGGTAACCGAAGCGAAATTTAAACAGGTTTTACAGATCATTAATAAAACGGTAAACGATCACGTAAAAATAAGTTCCGGTTACATAGGGTTGGTGCCCAGCAGTTTCGGCAGCAGTAACCTGTATGTTTTTAATACCGGCACCCATGAAGCCGTTCTACAAATAAACCTGGACGAAGATTACAAAATAAACCTGGATGAGTTGAAGGATGCGCTGCGGAAAAACATTGCAGGGCAGATACCGGAAATGACCATTAGCTTTCAGCCTATTGATATGACCGAAAAAATAATGAGCGAAGGTGCAAATACGCCAATAGAAGTACAGGTTGCCGGGAAGGATATGCAGCAAATACAGGACTACGCCTACAATGTGCTGGCAAAGCTGAAACAAATCCCCTACCTGCGCGATGTACAGGTAAACCAGCCTTTAAATTACCCGGTGATTTCGATAACGCTCGACAGGCTGAAGGTTTCGCAGCTGGGGTTGAACGTAGCCGATATTGCCCGATCCGTAACCGCCTCGACATCATCAAGCCGTTTTACCTTAAAAAACCTATGGCTCGACGAAAAAAACTCGTACACTTACCAGGTGCAGGCGCAGGTACCGGAATTTGTGATGAATTCGATGGACGAACTAAAGGAAATTCCGCTGGTAACAGGCCAAAGCAGCCCCACATTGGCCGATGTTGCTACTTTTAAAATAAACACCTCCCCCGGCGAGTATGACCGCACCGGCCCGCGGCGTTTTATAACCGTAAGCGCAAATATTTATAAAAAAGATTTGGGAACAGCTACTGCCGACGTACAAAAAGCGCTTAAATCAGTTGGTTCGGCGCCAAAAGGCCTTATCGCTACCATCGAGGGTATGTCGAACCTGTTAACGGAAACATTAAGCAGCCTGCAAAACGGGTTAATGTTTGCTATCCTGGTTATCTTTCTGCTGCTGGCGGCTAATTACCAGTCGTTTAAACTGTCATTGACAGTTTTGGTTACTATCCCGGCGGTAATTTTAGGGTCTATCACTGCATTGCTCATTACCGGTTCGACGCTAAACCTGCAATCGTATATGGGCATGATCATGTCGACCGGTGTGTCGGTTGCGAACGCCATATTAATAGTTACCAATGCAGAATACCTGAGGCTGGAGTTTAAAAATTCTACACGCGCTGCGGTAACGGCGGCTTCCATAAGGCTGCGGCCTATATTAATGACCAGCTTTGCTATGATAGCCGGAATGGTGCCCATGGCATCGGGTATGGGCGAAGCCGGCGAGCAATCGGCGCCATTAGGTCGGGCGGTTATTGGCGGCTTATTCGCTTCTACCATTGCTGCGTTATTTATTTTACCACTGGTATTTGCATGGGTGCAGGAAAAAACCACTTATGACGAACCATCGTTAATGCCCGAAAAATCAATAGAACCCTCAAACTTAAATATACAAAAAAATGAAGTGTAGATCTTATTTGCTCATCGCTGCAACTTCCCTGTTTGCGGCATGCTCCGGGAACAATAAGCCGGTAGACCTCAGCACACAAACAAAAGAGGCTAATAAATACCAATTCGGCATGGTAAAAGAAAAAGCCATGTCGGCTTCGGCAAAATTGCCGGGGCAGCTGGTGCCGTTTAATGAAGTTAATCTTTTCCCGAAGGTAAACGGTTTTGTGAAACAGGTTTTTGTTGACCGGGGCTCCATGGTAAAACAAGGACAGCTGCTGGTTATTTTAGAAGCGCCTGAAATGGAATCGGAACTACAGGCAGCTAATTCACGTATGGTGCAGGCCCAGGAAAATGCCGAAGCAAGTAAAGAGAAATTCGGGCGCTTAAGTGAAGCGGCCAAAGAACCGGGCGCGGTGTCGCCCTTGGACCTCGACAATGCAAAGGCAAAAATGAAAGCTGACCAGGCGCTGGTCCAATCAGAACGCTCGAATGTTGAATCGGTAAAAACCATGTTCGGCTACCTGCGGATCTATGCCCCGTTCGACGGGATGATCATACAGCGGAATATCTCGCCCGGCACCCTCGTTGCACCCGGCAAAACCACCGATCAGCCTATGCTCATCATCCAGGATGCCTATAAAATGCGGCTCACCGTTTACATACCCGAAGATTATGTTGATAAGGTTGACCTTAGCCAGCCAGTCACTTTTACTTATAATTCCATGCCCGGCCTGGTGCAAAAGGCTAAGATAAGCCGTTCTGCAAACTCACTGGGCACCATGCAGCAGGAAGCAATTGAAATTGATGTAACCAGCAAGAATGGAGAATTGAAACCCGGTATGTATGCCGAGGTGAATATCCCTTTACGTTCGGGTGTTAAATCGTTACTAGTCTCTAACAGCACCATCATCCGTTCAACTGAACATGAATATGTTGTAAAAGACAGCAGCGGCAAAGCCGACCTGGTAAACATTAAAGAGGGGTTGGAGGGCAAAGATTCGACCGAAGTTTTTGGCAATCTTAAAGCTAACGATAAGCTGCTGATCCATGCCTCGGACGAGATAAGACAAGGTGACAATATTTAAAAAACATGACGTTGTTTTTATGGTTGTTATATATAAATATAGGTATATTTGTTTGTTTATTGAGCTAACGTATTAGTGAGTGTTAAAAAATGGTTCATCATCTCAAATCGGCTAAAATCTATTTCTGCTTTGCTGTTTTGCTGCTGGTTGCGAAGCCGTTTTTGGGCTTTAGCGTATTTAGCTCCGTAAACAATCCTCCTTCCGCTGATAATATACTGGTAAAAGCTTTTACAAAACGCAAACAGGAATATGTAGAGCACAGCAGCTACGATATTCATGCTGTCCAGAAAAAATTGGCCGATCCGGTCACTCAATTCATTCTGAGGTTTTCTTTCCTTTTAAGTGTTCTTTTCCCTGTAGTTTTTGCTGCAGGTTCTGCTATAACCAATCGTTTTTTACGTGGTATAATTTTAAGCCTATCACCCCCGGGGCAAACTTATTTGCTCAACAGCACACTCCTTATTTGATTTTCGGAAATTAATCGCAACCGCGATAATTTGTGAACAGGCTTTGGCTTAGCGCCACAGGTCTTGTGTATTATTTTATTCCAATATCAATTTCTGAAAATCAAAATGAAAAATTTTAAATTATATATGGCGTTGATCGTTATGGTAACGATCTTTTGTGCCAACACTGTATTTGCTCAAAAAAGCAGCAAAAATGTTCCTGCAACTGTTGTTGCCGCCTTTACTTCAAAATATCCAAAGGCTGAAATAAAAAACTGGGATATTAGCAATGATGAATTTACCGCAAAGGCTAAAGAAGGAGACCATAAATTTTATGTCACTTTCGATAACAACGGAACCTGGGTGAAAACCGCATCGAAAATTAACTGGTCGTGGAATCTTCCTGCTGATGTAAGGGCATCATTAAAAAGCAGTAAATATGCCGGCTGGCGTGTAGACGGCGTGAAGAAAATTGAAAGCCCAACCGGTGAATTTTACCAGGTGCTGGTTGATAACGTTTACCTCCAGGTTGACGCAGACCATGCGGTATTCGCCGAAAACTGGATCGTAAATTTCAAACCCGGCGGCGAAATTTTTGCTACGCAGAGTATCAGTTCTCCGCTCCTATTCTAAGTAGCGCCCCGGGTTTTTGATCCTTTTTTTTCTTTTCGCCTTTCTTAAGAGGAAAAAAAGGATCAGAAGACCTTTCTTTTTGAAAGTATATTGTTTTGTATTTCGGCCCGGAAATTCCGGGCCGTTTTATTTAAATGCAATTATTACATGGTTTAGCTACTCATTTTTGCAATATCTGCAGGTTTTCATCCCGTTTTTTATTAACCCTCCAAAATATTTCTCAATAAAAAGTTGCAGATAAAAATTATTTACATACTTTTACGCCTATCAAATTAATAGGAGTTATAGATACAATAGATACGATAGTAACAATGCAGATTAAAAATGATTTTAATTCACTTATTATCAGATACTTATATCATACCTCTAAAATCCTCCACTGCATAATTAATAAAAATCATTTGATAAATTTTCTAATCCAAAACAAAAACCTTCATAATTAAACGTAACAACATGAAACCACTTTACTTAACAAGATTTCTTTTAGTCCTGTCGTTGTTGTTTTCTGCGGTCGCATCAAATGCGGCAGGAAATAACCTGACCACCAAAACCGATTCATCGGCAATCGCTAAAACAACAGCAAAACCCGCTGCAAAAAAAGCCGACCCTGATACCGCGTGGAAACCCGTAAGAAGGATCTGGGGTTATTCATTCGGCGACTTCTACTATGACGCACACACCGATGCGGGTGGCCGTGGCGGTGAAACCAATTACGCCGGCGTGCCAACTTACAGGAATGCTTTCCAGTTCCGTCGGCTTTATTTGGGTTATGACTATGACATCACCAAAAAGTTTTCGGCTACCTTGTTATTGGCATCCGAGCCAACTGCAAGCACATCAGCCTCTGGTACAACATCTATCCAAAATAACGACAACCTTGTTGATGGGAAGATGTCGTTCTTCATTAAACAAATGAACTTAAGAGTGAGAGACCTTTGGAGCGGAACTGACTTCGTGATCGGCGAAATGGCCACCCCTACCTGGTCTTTTTTACCGGAACAAGTTTGGGGATACCGCTTTGACGAAAGAACAATTGCCGATTTACATAAATTAGGCAACTCGTACGACGTTGGCGCAGCTTTGCAGGGAACTTTTGACCCGGCTACCAAAAACTTTGGTTACAACTTTATGGTGGGTAACAACTCACAAGCCGTTTTGGCAAACGCTTCAAGTCCTAATACTGGTTTTTACAAACAATTTTATGGAGACATCTGGGGCAAGTTTCTTGACCAGAGAATTATAGTTGACCTTTATGACGATTATGTACGGACTGCCGCCGCAACATTTGCAGTTGGCGGACAAGCGCATAGTTTGACAAAAGGAATGCTTGCTTATTCTACCCCTAAGTTTACATTGGGCGTTGAAGCATTCACCGAAAAGATCACTAACGGTGTGGATATTACGCCCATAGGCGGAACTTCAAAAACAGCTGTTAATGCAACCGCCCAGGGCATTTCTATCTACTCGCACGGCGCTATTTACAAAGATAAATTAGGATATTTTGTACGTTACGACACTTACAATCCGGATAAGGATTTTGACAGCGGCGACACTTATGCTGTTAATACCAATATTTCATCTTATACCCCATACCAAAAGGAGCAGTTTTATAACTTAGGTATAGACTATACACCTGCAAAAAATATACACTTTGCGCCAAACGTTTGGCTGTACGAGTTTAAAGATCAACGGGCAAGCACCACCACCGGTTACTTGCCTAACGACCACACCCTTATTTACAGGTTAACTTTCTTCTTCACTTTTGGAAAGTAGAAAAATGCTGAATAAGTCCGCACTTAAAGGTGCGGACTTTAAAATTTTAGCTATTAAAATACCCCTGGTTTATTAAACACAAAACAATCAATGCAATGAAAAAAATATTTTTTAAGAAACAAATTGCAATTGCGCTGCTGGTTTCGGTTGGGGTTATAGCCATCACATCTTCATTTAAAAAAGTTGAGACCAAGCCAGCCACTGACGATCTGGAAGGAACAATCAGCATGTCGGGTGCGTTCGCTTTATATCCAATGGCTATTAAATGGTCTGAAGAGTTTAAGAAGTTGCATCCCAAGGTCACCTTTAATATTTCTGCCGGCGGCGCAGGTAAGGGCATTACAGATGCTTTGTCCGGACTGGTTGACATCGGGCTGGCATCAAGGGATATCGATCCTTCGGAAGTGAGCAAAGGCGCATATACCGTTTTTGTAACCAAGGATGCAGTAGTGCCTACTTTCAATGATGCAAACCCCGATGCTGCTGCAATACTTGCAAAAGGGGCAACCAGGGACGAATTTCAAAACATATTTGTTGCCGGCACCATTAAAAACTGGAACCAGCTTGCAGGCAAGGTATCCGTCCCTATACACGTTTATACCCGTTCGGATGCTGCCGGCGCAGGGGAAACCTGGGCAAAATACTTTGGTAAAAAGCAGGAAGACATACTTGGCGTAGGCGTTTTTGGCGATCCGGGCCTTGCACAGGCAGTAAAAAAAGATGTAACTGCAATAGGATATAATAACCTGGCTTACCTGTACGATCTGAAAACCCGTAAGCCGGTGGCGGGTATAAGGGCGCTGCCGATAGATGTTAACGGCAATGGGAAAATTGATGCCGATGAAAACTTTTATGGTAGCATCGACCAGTTAACGGGAGCTATCGCCGACGGAAAATATCCTTCACCTCCCGCCCGCAATTTGGGTTTCATTTTTAAAGGAAAACCCGCAAAAAAAGAACTGATAGCGTTTGTGAAATATGTATTGACCACCGGTCAGCAATTTGTTGCCGAAAATGGTTATATCCAACTTTCAAAAACTAAGATATCGGAGGAATTGAAGAAAGTTAACTAGAGTTAGTTAATTGGAGGTTAGTTGGGGCTGGTTAATTAGAGGTTAGAGATTGGAGATTAATTGAAACCACAGAGAGACTTACGAAGTTTTCAAAACTTCGTAAGTCTTAACCCCCCAACTAATCTCTAATCTCCAGTTAACTAATCTCTAACACTCCCCCACCGTTCATGGTTCAAAGTAAAATGGCAGCAGGTAAATCATTGAGGAAAATTCATGCTAATATGGAGCGATGGACCATGGACGATGAAAATAACATCGTGAATTAGTAAACAACAAATATGAGTTACCAGGACAAGGATTTAGAAACATTTGAAAAAAACACTCCTCATGGTAGCGATCCATTCGTTGCCGGTGGTAATACAGATGTTGCACCTGGGCTGGTTTCTACTACCAGCCTGTCCGCCGGTGAGCAAAAACCACCTGTCCGCAAAAGCATTTTAAACGGTTTATTTAGCAAAGGCTCAAAAGTGTATCCATTACGACTTTTAAAAGATAAAATAATGTCGAAACTGATGCTGGTTTTTACCGTGGCATCGGTTTTGATTCTCGTTTTCATTGGGGTTGGCTTGTATCTTCATTCTGTCCCGATATTACAAAAACTTACCTGGGTACAATTATTAACCTCGAGTGTGTGGAAGCCGCTTAAAGGCTTATTCGGTTTCTATCCCTTTATTATGGGTACTTTATGGGTAACCGGCATCTCCATTATTATCGCCCTCCCCCTTTGCATACTTACCGCTTTGTACATTACGGAATATGCGCCTTTACGGGTAAAAAGGATATTGAGCCCGTTTGTAAACCTGCTTTCGGGCATTCCGCCGGTGATCTTCGGCGTTTGGGGCGTGTTATTTATTATTCCGCTTATACAGGATCATATTGCCCCCCATTTTGTTGAATTTTCAACAGGGTACAGTGTATTGGCCGGGGGGATAGTACTGGCAGTAATGATATTTCCGCTTATTGTAAGTATTATTTCCGAGGTTTTCAGAACCATCCCGCAGGACCTGCGGGACGCGTCGCTTTCATTAGGTGCTACCAAATGGGAAACCATAAAAAAAGTGGTTTTGCGTAAAGCATTGCCCGGCATCATCGCCGCTTTGGTTTTGGCCATATCGCGGGCATTTGGCGAAACCATTGCCGTTTTAATGGTCTGCGGTAACAATGCAGCCGTTCCTCATTCGGTTTTTGACCCGGGTTATCCGCTGCCTGCATTAATCGCCAATAACTATGGCGATATGATGTCCATCCCGCTTTACGATTCGGCACTTATGTTTGCAGCATTCCTGCTGTTTATCATCATACTGCTTTTTAATATTATTTCGAGGGTGATATTAGCCCGCTTGGAAAGGAAAATGGCAGCATGAGAAAAAGAAAATACGAAGAATTATTTTTCAGGGCACTAATGGTGCTGGCGACGATAGCAGTTGCCGGCAGCTTTTTCCTGATAGTGGGCACCATCTTTTATAAAGGCGCGCCCTATATGAACCTGGATATGATCACCAAAACGCCAGGCGGCGGTTTTTATATCGGGAAAGAAGGCGGCATCTTAAATGCTATCATCGGCTCCATGTATATTGCGGGCGGGGCAACGATATTGGGCCTGCTCATCAGCATCCCGGTAGCCATTTACATCAACATGTACCTTGATGGCAAAACATTTTTAGCCAACATTTTAAGGATGACGTTCGATGTGCTGTTCGGTATACCATCCATTGTTTACGGTGCGTTCGGGTTTCTCATCATGGTTTATTTTGGTTTGAGGGCTTCACTGCTGGGGGGCATTATAGCGGTAACGCTGTTGGTTATTCCGATTTTAGTCCGTACACTCGACGAGGTGATCCGCACCGTTCCCCTTGAACTACGCGACGCCGCGCTTTCATTGGGTTCCACCCGTTGGGAAATGGCTAAAGTTGTTTTGCGGCAAATAAGGCCTGGCATAATTACAGCCATCTTGTTATCCTTCGGCAGGGCCATCGGCGACGTGGCATCCGTATTGTTTACCGCCGGGTTTAGCGACAATATACCCACTTCGCTGCACGAACCGGCTGCAACATTGCCCCTCGCTATATTTTTCCAATTGAGCAGCCCGGTTGAAGAAGTACAGGGCAGGGGCTATGCATCGGCACTGGTGCTTACCATTGTGGTATTAATTATCACGGTTTTATCAGAGGTTTTTATTAAGAAATTTTTTAAACACAAAATTTAATGGCCCAAAAATCACATATCAGCGTCCAGGACTTAAATGTTCATATTGGCAACCAGCATATATTAAAGGACATTAATATCGATATCCCCGATAAAAAGGTAACCTCTATTATAGGTCCCTCGGGCTGCGGGAAAACAACTTTGTTGAAAACTTTTAACCGGTTGCTCGATAATTCGACAGATGTAAAAGTTACCGGCAAGGTAATGGTTGACTCTGAAAACATTTACGACCCGAATGTAGAAGTTACCCATATCCGCAAAAAAATGGGCCTGCTTTCGCAACGTCCCTATCCCCTGCCTATGTCGATTTATGATAACGTGGCCTATGGCCCGCGTATTCACGGCATCCGCAAAAAACAGGAACTCGACGAGTTGGTGGAGACCCAGCTAAAAGCAACCGGTTTGTGGGACGAAGTAAAAGACCGTTTAACCGCCTCGGCTACCCGTTTGTCTATCGGGCAACAGCAGCGTTTATGCCTTGCCCGTGGTTTGGCAGTAGGGCCGGAAATTATTTTGGGCGATGAGTCCACCTCAGCGCTCGATCCTGTTTCAACCCATATCATCGAGGATCTTTTTGTGAAGCTGAAAGAAAAATATTCCATTGTACTGGTGACCCATATTTTACGCCAGGCGGCCAGGATATCCGACTATATTATTTTTGTTTATATGGGCAAAATAGTGGAAGCCGGGCCTGTTGATGAAGTTTTAAAGAACCCGAAGGAAGAATTGACCAAACAATACGTTAAAGGATATATTACCTAAAAAAATAGATTATTGGCAATATTTCCCAAAAATGGTATCTTTTATAGAAGTTTTGCTATAATTATTATTTAAAATAGCCTATAGAAGCCTTTAAAACAGGTTTTTATAGGCTATTTTAGCTTATATACCCACAATTTCAGATAAATCTGCCATAAAATGCCAACTTATAAGGCATTTTACACGTATATTGCACCATTTATTATACAAATGGCGCTCAACTACCACCGCATAATTATCAAGATCGGATCAAACGTTTTTACGCAAAAAGACGGCTTGCCTGATTTGAAACGCATCCATCACCTGGTTGAACAAATAGCCGAAATAAAAAAACGTGGTATAGAGGTTATTTTAGTTTCCTCCGGTGCCGTGGCTTCAGGCAGAAGCCTGATCACAGTTTCCGATAAATACGATGCCGTTGCAGCCCGGCAGTTGCTGGCTTCTATCGGGCAGGTTAAACTCATTAACACTTATGCCCACCTGTTTGAGCAGTATAGCATTCTTTGTTCGCAGGTTTTGGTAACACGCGAAGATTTCAGGGACAGGCTTCATTACCTCAATATGAAAAACTGCCTCGAAATATTGCTGTTGCATCATGTAATACCGGTGGTGAACGAAAACGATGTGGTTTCGGTAACGGAATTGATGTTTACTGATAACGACGAATTAGCCGGCCTTATCGCCTCCATGCTGAACGCCCAGGCGCTTATTGTTTTAACTAACGTAGATGGAATTTATGATGGTGACCCGAACGCCGAAGGCACTGAAGTGATACAGGAATTTAACAGTACTGTTATCGACTTTTCGTTATTTGTAAGCTCCGGCCGGTCTCAGTTCGGTCGCGGCGGAATGATCACTAAGTCAACCATGGCGCATAAGGTGGCACAATTGGGCATTGCCGTTCACATTGCCAATGGCACAAAAGACAATATTTTGATCGATTTATTGGATAATGACTGCCTCCATACCCGGTTTGCGCCAAATAAAACCACTTCGGGGAAAAAGAAATGGATAGCGCACTCGGGCAATTATGCCACGGGGAAAGTACAGGTTAACGAAGGCGCCAAAAACGCATTAACTTCGAGCAAGGCATCGAGCCTGCTGCCGGTGGGGATTTTAAATATCCTTTCGGAGTTTAAAAAGGGGGAGATCATTAAATTGGTGGATGAGCACGATAAACTGATAGGCCTGGGCATTGCGGAATACGGTTCGGACAAGGCTTCGGAAATGATCGGCAAAAAAAATCAAAAAGCGCTTGTTCATTATGATTACCTTTATTTAGAAAACTAGGTTTTCATTTCGGGAGGCTAAATATATGTTAGTAACGGAAAAAAAATATACGGATTATTTTGAAGATGCACGTTTAGCGGGCAGAAAAAGCTACGCCCCTGCTGTGATAAACCAGGTGCTTAAAGCGCTTGCTGATGCCGCAGTAGCACAAACAGAATACCTGCTGACCGAAAATCAAAAAGACCTGGTGCGGATGGACCAGGGCGACCCGAAACATGATCGTTTAAAGTTAACAGCATCCCGCATCCAGGATATTGCCGGCGAAATTCGCCATATAACCAAGCTGAAAAGCCCGCTGGGCCGCGTGCTTTCCAAAAAAACTATGCCCAATGGTTTACATATTTCAAAAATAAGCGTGCCGCTTGGTGTCGTCGGTGTGATTTATGAGGCGCGGCCAAATGTTACTTTTGATGTTTTTTCGCTTTGTTTTAAAACCGGGAACGTGTGCATTTTGAAAGGCGGCAGCGATGCTGAATATTCTAACAAGGCTATTGTTTCCATAATTCACGAGGTTTTGGCCGGGCACGGGATCGCTAAGAATGTGGTAACCCTCCTCCCATCAGACCGGGAAGCGACTGACGCATTGTTGAATGCAATTGGATACATTGATGTTTTAATACCAAGGGGAGGCCAGCAATTGATAAACCATGTGCGGAATAACAGTAAAGTACCCGTAATTGAAACCGGCGCAGGCATTGTACACACTTATTTCGACGAATTTGGCGACCTGGAAAAGGGTGGAAATATTATTTCGAATGCAAAAACACGCCGCGTGAGCGTTTGTAATGCTCTGGATTGCCTGATTGTTCATTGTGCCCGCCTAAAACACCTGCCGAAACTTGTAAAACAACTGGCTGATAAAAAGGTGACCCTATACGCTGATGACACCGCTTTTATGATATTGGAAGGCCATTACCCTGAAGACTTGCTGCACCCCGCAAAACCTGAACATTTTGGCACCGAGTTTTTATCGATGCAGATGGCGGTTAAAGTTGTAGAAAGTTTTGAGGACGCGCTTGACCATATTGCCACCTATGGTTCAAAGCATAGCGAAGCCATTTTATCAGAAGACGCTTCCCGTACTCAAGTTTTTTTAAACCAGGTTGATGCAGCAGTTGTGTATGTGAATGCCTCAACCGCCTTCACCGACGGCGCCCAGTTTGGATTAGGGGCCGAAATAGGTATCAGTACCCAAAAACTGCATGCCCGCGGCCCCATGGGGCTGGAAGAACTGACCAGCTATAAATGGCTGGTAAGAGGCGAAGGCCAGATCAGGCCTTAAAAGTTTCCGCCAACAAAAAAGGTGTACATTTTGTGTACACCTTTTTTTCGGATCTCATTTGCTTAATTACTTTATCAGGTAATTTGCTACAGCAAGGAAGCAAATAATAGTTAAAATTACAGCTTGTAATTTTTGTTCTAAAGTTAAACGAGCAATCATTATTTATTATTAATTAGGGTGTATAAATCTATAATGTAAAACTTGCGTTACAAAATCTTTTTTCATTTTTACGAAATTTATAACGAAAGGATTTGATTATTTTATAAAAGTCAATTCTACATTTATTCTATGTTAAAATCGCAATAAAAATATCTAATTGTTGTGTTTCCCAAATATTGAAGAAGGGGTTAAAATCAGTGTTTAAAGCATAACTGCACCGATTTTCTTCCGTTTGGAGATTTGTTTTTGTGCTTGTTTATCCCGCTTCCTGTACCCCTTTCCTTTTTCCCGGCAAAACATTAAGCAGCATTATAGGTCGCAAAAATCGTTTCTACGAAAATTACCCTGGGGTATTTTTTACTAACTGAAATTACCCGGAAATTATTGCCGGTATCATAAAAAATTATTCTTTTTTTCGGGTTAATACAATTAATCTATAGTTAACTGTTGCCTTTCAGGTTTACAGGGTGAAAAACCGGCGGTTGTGCGGGGCAATATGGCAGAAGGTTTAATAGCTGTATAAACTATTTTTCACAGAAAAATGTATCTTGCCCGGGTAATTAACAGGTGTTCAACAGTCTCCCTGCCAATTATTGTTTATCACAATGAGCTTTAAAAAAATATTAAAAATAATTGGCCGGGTTATCCTGGGCTTCATCTTGTTTGTGGCCTGTTATTTCTTATCGGCGTTTGTACTTTCAAGGATTAGTGTCGGCAAGGAACCCTCCTCCGTTCCTGCCGATGTTACTATTTATATCGAAACAAATGGCGTACACACCGATATAGTTGTCCCGGTTAAAAATGAACAAATGGATTGGAGCAGCGAGGTGAAGTTCGAAAATACGGTTAGCAAAGATACCTCGGCCAAATTTGCAGCTTTTGGCTGGGGCGACAAAGGCTTTTACCTGCAAACGCCCACCTGGTCGCAGCTTAAATTCAGCGTTGCTTTTAAAGCTGCTTTTGCCTTAAGTACTTCGGCTATTCATGCTACCTTTTATAAGGGATTAACGGAAGGAGACGATTGTAAAAAAATAATGATCTGCAGAGACCAGTACCAGCGGCTGGTAAACTTTATACAGCAGAGCTTTAAAACCGATAGCGCCGGGCATTTCATCAATATAAAAACCAACGCCAATTACGGCAATAGCGATGCATTTTACGAGGCAAAAGGCAAATACAACCTGTTTTACACCTGCAACACCTGGGCAAATAACGCTTTAAAAAGCTGCGGACAAAAGGCTTGCGCGTGGACGCCGTTTGACACGGGAATATTCAGGCAATACAGATAGTGAGTGGTGATTGGTGAATAGTGAGTGGGGATTCGTTTTCACGCTATTTCGGCTCAAGACTAAAGACTTCAGGCTCAAGACTAAAAATATAACTCAATCGTCAAAATTCCACAAGGCCCAAATTTTCAGGGGCATAAAGCGTATCTTTGCGGCATCATGAGTAAGCACGGAAGAATATTGGTAGCGATGAGCGGCGGGGTTGACAGTTCGGTAGCGGCAGTAATGCTGCACGAGCAGGGCTACGAAGTTATTGGCCTTACCATGAAAACCTGGGACTACGCCTCATCGGGCGGCAGCTCAAAAGAAACCGGCTGCTGCAGTCTCGATAGCATTAACGATGCCCGCGCCCTGGCAGTTGGCTATGGCTTCCCGCATTATATATTAGATATCCGCAGCGAATTCGGTGATTTTGTAATTGATAATTTTGTGGACGAATATTTAGCTGGCCGCACCCCTAACCCTTGCGTATTGTGCAATACACATATTAAATGGGAAGCGCTTTTAAAACGCGCCGATAAGCTGGACTGCGAATTTATTGCAACCGGGCATTATGCCAATATTCGGTTACAGGATAACGGCCGCTATGTGATATCAAAAGGGAAAGACGAAAACAAGGATCAGTCGTACGTGCTTTGGGGCGTGTCACAAAAAAATCTTTCGCGTACCAAATTTCCATTGGGAAGCTTTTCAAAACCCGAAATCAGGCAAATGGCCATGGATATGGGCCAGGTTGAATTGGCCGGCAAAAGCGAAAGCTACGAAATATGCTTTGTCCCTGACAACGACTACAGGGCCTTTTTAAGACATAAAGTGGAAGACCTTGAGGCAAGGGTTGCCGGGGGTAATTTTGTGCTTACAGACGGCACCGTAGTAGGCAAACACCAGGGATATCCCTTTTATACCATCGGACAGCGCAAAGGCCTGGGCATTGCATTGGGCCATCCTATGTTTGTAACCAACATTAACCCGGATACCAATACAGTTGTTTTAGGTACGGTTGATGAACTGGAACGCAAAGAAGCCTGGGTAAAAAACCTCAACCTGATTAAATACGAAAACATATTTGAGCCGATGGAGGCCGTCACCAAAATAAGGTATAAGGACTCCGGCACCCAAAGCACCATTGTACAAATGGGCGAACACATGAAAGTTGATTTTCATCATTCAGTGTCGGGCATCGCACCGGGGCAATCTGCAGTATTTTATGAAGGGAATGATCTTTTAGGT
>Ga0206878_10289_pt1 | contig 19578 bp, 20 predicted proteins | sample Alteio_BWOrgCont_8_FD_152621 | JGI IMG/M metagenome (GOLD analysis project Ga0206878, IMG submission 152621) | Enriched cells from forest soil in Barre Woods Harvard Forest LTER site, Petersham, Massachusetts, United States -... | ecosystem: Environmental > Terrestrial > Soil > Temperate forest >... | reverse complement strand
CGCACTGTTCGGGGCAAACACGCCATGGAATCTGGTCAAGTGAAACCGGGGCTTAGGCACCAAGGCTGCCAGTCGAGCAATGAAATCCAACGGCTTGTGTTGTTTTTTGATCGAGCAAACTAGAAAATCCATTTGACCCAATAATTTAAGTACAGCGATCCCTGCATTGTTTTTTGGTCAGTCACCCTTTTTTGATTCGTCCCAACTTGTTAATCACTAATTTAACAGCATATTTTGAATTGCTTTTGATTGTAAACGAGCCATTAACAGCATTTTGACTGGCATCCGCGGAAAAAAGCAGGTAATGACGTGATTGGAATCCACGCCAACCGACATGAATACCTGGTGATAGCCAATGCCATTCGTGAATCAGCTTATCATCTGGAATACATCGATGTTTTGCATTATCCATACACAGTAGCATCCCATCAGACCAGTCGTTTGTATTTTGCAAGGGCGTAAGGATTATGTTACTCCCACTAATTAATGCTTGCGTTTTGGCATAGCGTACGGCTCCTTTGATACCATCCTGGATGACCTGAACCTGATTTTTTTGGTGTAGGGATGATTCAAAGGGTATGGTAAAAAATAATATTGTGGCTAGTATGGACAAACTCAATAATAACTCAATTAAAGTGAATGCTCGTAATTTTAGCACGATGATTGAGCAAGGGTTTGTTGTATAAACAACAAATCCTGATAAGCCTGTTTTTTATCTATTGGATGTTGTAGTAAATCAATGGGATGATAGCTCACGATAAGTGGCGTGTTATGGTAAGTGTGGATCTTACCACGCAAACTGCTTTGATTTTGGTCGTCATTTAATAGGAATTGTATTGCATCGTTGCCAATAGCCAGAAGGAGCTGTGGAGGATTGGTGTGTATTTCCTGTATTAAATTGTCAGATAAAGTAGATTTTAAGCGGATATCTTCCGGTAATAATCCAATGCTGTTTAGCATCTTATTGAATAAACTACCCGCCTGTTTATTGATATCCAGAGATTCTCCAATGACCCATAGTTTTATATTCTGACCATGTGGCTTACGGACGATCCAGGATTCGATGCCCATTTGTTGGAGGTAGTATGGGTGGAGAGTTTTGGGCATGGAATGGGATCTCATTTTAAGAACTCACCCATTCGGGCAAGGACAAGCAAGGGCACACTCACGTGCCCAAGCCCGAATAATTACGCTGCATCTCCTTGCTTCTTCTTTTTGGGCATATAAAGATCGGTAATCGTTCCTTCAAAAATCTCTGCAGCCTGTGCAATCGTTTCAGACAACGTTGGGTGAGGGTGAATAGTCAACGCGATGTCTTCTACGTCGCAACACATTTCAATAGCCAACGCGGTTTCCGCAATCAGCTCACCTGCATTAACACCAACAATACCTGCACCTAAAATGCGTTTGCTATCAGGACAGAATAACAGCTTGGTCATGCCCTCTTCTCGACCCATACTCAATGCACGGCCACTGGCTGCCCAAGGGAAGGTCGCTTTTTCATAAGCGATACCTGTTGCTTTAGCTTCTTTTTCAGTCAGTCCTGCCCAAGCCAGTTCAGGATCAGTATAGGCAACACTGGCTATGCATTTTGGATCAAAATAATGCTTCATGCCACAAATCACTTCAGCAGCCACTTTACCTTCCGGAATGGCTTTATGCGCTAACATGGGTTGACCTACCACATCGCCAATGGCAAAAATATGCGATACATTCGTACGCATTCGATTATCAACAGGAATAAAACCGCGTTCATCAACATGGATCCCCGCTTTATCTGCCGCAATATTATTGCCATTGGGCTTGCGACCAACACAGACTAGTACTTGCTGGAAACAAATCGGTTTATCGGTTGCATGGGCACCTTCCATCGCAACATAAATACCCTCTTTTTTTGCATCCATTCCAGTGACTTTTGTTTTGAGCAGGAATTTAACGCCTTTTTTAACCATGCGTTTCTGTAATGCATTCACCAAATCGGTATCAGCGCCAGGAATTAACTGATCCATAAATTCAACAACCGTTACATCCACACCAAGAGCTGAGTAGACGGTTGCCATTTCCAAGCCAATGATCCCACCACCCAGCACCAATAAGCTGCCTTTAATGTCGGCTAACTCCAAGGCACCGGTGGAACTGAAAATACGTTTGTCTTCAGGAATAAATGGCAAGTTCACAGATTCACTGCCTACTGCAATAATGGCATTGGCAAAATCAACTGTAACCTTGCCATCTTTGCTATCCAGCATAATTTGATTTGGACCCGAAAACTGTGCAATTCCTGTGACGACTGTGACCTTACGCTGTTTCGCCAGAGCATTCAGCCCGCCTGTTAATTTAGTCACCACAGAGTTTTTCCATGCGACCATTTTTTTATTATCCAACTCAGGTTTAGCAAATGTAACACCCTGTGCTGCCATTTCGTGTGTTTCATCCATTACTTTGGCGATATGTAATAATGCCTTGGATGGAATGCATCCGACGTTTAAACATACGCCACCCAATGTAGGGAAACGTTCGACCAATACAACATTTTTGCCTAGATCCGCGGCACGAAATGCTGCTGTATAACCGCCGGGACCACTGCCAATTACTACTACGTCTGTTTTAATTTCTTGTGCCATGTTAAATCCTAATTATAATAAAATTCGACGAATATCACTGAGTCCGTCACTTACAAATCGGGCAAAGCGCGCGGCTTCAGCACCGTCAATCACGCGATGATCATAAGAAAGCGATAAAGGAAGCATCAGGCGTGGTTTAAATTCACCCTGATCATAAACAGGTTTTATGCTGGCGCGCGATAATCCCAGTATGGCCACTTCAGGGCTATTCACAATGGGAGTAAACGCAGTACCACCGATGCCGCCCAAGCTTGAAATCGTGAAGCAACCTCCACTCATGTCAGCAGGCATCAGGCCTTTTTCGCGTGCTTTACTGCTTAACCGCGCCATTTCCCTGGCAATGTCCGCAATGGGTAATTGATCCACATCTTTTATAACCGGCACAACGAGCCCATTGGGTGTTTCCACAGCTATGCCAATATTACAATATTGCTTGTAAATCAGGTTATCACCGCTAGTATCCAACGAAGAATTAAATTGCGGGAAAACAGTTAACGCTTTGCTAACAACTTTGCATACAAACGCCAGTATAGTGAGTTTATAATCAGTGCCTGCTTCTGATTTTCTGAATGCTTCCAAATCAGTGATATCCGCTTCATCAAACTGGGTGACATGAGGAATAGTGACCCATGCACGATGTACGTTAACAGCCGTTAATCGCTTGATTTTGTTTAATGGTTTAATTTCAATTTGACCAAATTTTGTAAAATCAATGGTTGGTGCTTTTGGTAAAGAAAATCCCGAACCTGAAACATTTTCATTAAGTTTACTTTTCACAAACTGCTCGACATCAGCCTTGGTAATTCGTGATTTACGCTCACTGCCATGTACTTCAGACAAGTTTACGCCTAAAGCATGAGCCATGCGGCGTACAGCAGGACCTGCTGAGATCAGTGCGGCATTTTCAGATGACACAGGCATCTCGGGAGCAACGGATATCTTTGGCTCTTCTTTGGCGGTCTCAACGGCTGCCTCAACTTTATCCACTGGTTCTGCAGTCTGAGTCTGCGTGGTCTTTTTTTCAGATGTCTCAGGTTCGCTTTGATCTGCCGAAACAGTCAAAATCACATCGCCTTCTGAAACTTTATTTCCCAGTTTCATTTTTATTGAACGCACCACACCTGCTGTTGGAGATGGGATCTCCATGCTGGCTTTATCAGATTCCAAGGTGACTAATGGGGTGTCTTTGGTGATGACATCGCCTTCTTTCACCAGAATTTCAATGACATCCACATCCGTTGCACCACCAATATCAGGTACTTTAATGTCTGTCTCAACTGCCATATATTCCCCTCGATCTAAATTTTGGTGTTTGGACAGAAAGGCATGAGGCTTTTTTCATGCTTTTCTGCCCTAAGTCCGATCTAAATTGTAACTGGATCCATTTTATCAGAATCTATGCCATAACGTTTTATAGCATCCAATACGAGCGATGTTGGTACATCGCCCTGCTCTGCTAATGCTTTCAATGCAGCGACAACAATAAATTTCGCATCCACTTCAAAGAAATGACGTAATTTGGCTCGCGTATCACTGCGACCATAACCATCAGTACCCAACGTGACATAGGGTGCTTGAATAAAGGGTCGAATTTGATCAGCATGTAACCGCATATAATCTGTCGCAGCAATGATTGGCCCCTTTCGTCCCGCCATTTGCTGGCTTACATAACTTTGTTGAGGTTTTGCATCAGGATGCATGCGATTTTGGCGTTCAACAGACAAACCATCGCGTCGTAATTCAGTAAAGCTGGTCACACTCCAAATGTCAGAAGACACAGAAAAATCATCGTGTAATAAACGGGCTGCCTCAATCACCTCACGCAAAATAGTACCACTGCCAAACAATTGCACATGGTGTTTTTTTTGTTTGACACTGTCCTGTAACAGGTACATACCTTTGATAATACCCTCTTCAACACCTGCCGGCATATCAGGATGTTGGTAGTTTTCATTCATCACGGTGATGTAATAAAACACATTTTCCTGTTTTTCAAACATGCGATATAACCCATTTTGAATAATTACCGCTAATTCATAAGCATACGTTGGATCATAAGCCACGCAATTTGGAATGGTAGACGCCATCAAATGACTATGGCCATCCTGATGCTGTAATCCCTCGCCTGCCAAGGTAGTACGACCTGCCGTGCCACCCAATAGAAAGCCACGTGCCTGCATATCACCCGCAGCCCATGCGAGGTCACCAATGCGCTGAAATCCAAACATGGAATAATAAATATAGAATGGAATCATCGACAATTTATTAGAACTATACGATGTTGCAGCCGCCATCCAGGAACAAAAAGCACCTGCTTCATTGATTCCCTCTTCCAAAATTTGACCATCACGCGCTTCACGGTAATACATCACCTGCTCATGATCAACTGGAGTATACAGTTGTCCAACGGGTGAATAAATGCCAATTTGCCGGAACAATCCTTCCATACCAAATGTACGGCATTCATCAGGAACAATCGGTACAATCCTCGGCCCCAGTTCTTTGTCTTTTAATAATGCTGATAAAATCCGTACAAAGGCCATGGTTGTTGAAATTTCACGATCACCCATGCCTTGGGTCACCGCTGCAAATGTAGACAAATCAGGAGCAGTTAAGGGATCTGCTGCTGTATTGCGCGCAGGCAGATAACCACCCAAAGCTTCACGTTGTTTATGCAAGTATTTGATTTCCGGGCTATCATCCGCCGGTTTGTAAAACGGAATTTCGGCTATTTTTTCATCACTAACAGGTATGCTGAATCGATCACGGAACGCGCGCAAGTGATCGATGCTCATCTTCTTTTGTTGATGAGTGATGTTCATGCCTTCTCCTGCCGCGCCCATACCATAACCTTTTATGGTATGGGCCAGAACAACGGTGGGACGGCCTTCGTGCGTGACAGCTTGTGAGTAAGCGGCAAACACTTTTTGTGCATCATGGCCACCACGATTCAAACGCCAGATTTCTTCATCGGACAAGTGCTCAACCATTTTCTTCAATTCCGGGTATTTCCCGAAAAAATGCTCGCGCACAAACGCACCATCATTGGCCTTGTAGCTTTGATAATCACCATCAACGCACTCTTCCATGCGTTTTTGCATTAGTCCATTTTTATCATGAGCAAATAAAGAATCCCAACGTCCACCCCATATCACCTTAATGACATTCCAGCCTGCACCACGAAAAACACCTTCCAAATCCTGGATTATTTTACCATTACCCCGCACCGGTCCATCAAGGCGTTGCAAGTTACAGTTCACAACAAAAATAAGATTATCCAGTTTTTCCTTCACTGCAATAGATAGTGCGCCCAATGACTCGGGCTCGTCCGTTTCACCATCGCCAAGAAATGCCCAAACTTTCCGGCCTTCTGCTTTAATTAAATTACGATTTTCAAGATATTTTAAGAAGCGGGCCTGGTAAATGGCCTGCAAAGGACCTAATCCCATCGACACAGTTGGAAACTGCCAGAAATCGCCCATTAACCACGGGTGAGGATAAGATGACAAACCGTCCACCTCAACTTCTTGTCGGAATTTATCCAATTGTTGCTCGGAAAGTCTGCCTTCCAAAAATGCTCGTGCATAAATACCAGGAGAAGAATGACCTTGAATATAAATCAAGTCACCTCCATGGGTGTCATTTGCTGCCTTAAAGAAATGATTAAAGCCTATTTCATACAACGTTGATGCCGATGCATATGATGCAATGTGACCACCTAATTCTGGTGCATATTTACCTGCACGCAAAACCATCGCAACCGCGTTCCAGCGGATCAGTGCGCTGATGCGCTTAGCCATGCCTTCATCAGGTGGCAATTGTTTTTCTTCATGCGTTCGAATGGTATTTCGATAAGGGGTATTAATTGCTGCGGCAAGGTTTATTCCCTCAGCATTAGCGTGATTGAGCAATTCTTGCAATAGAAATGCAGCGCGTTCACTACCATCAGTAGCCACTACTGCTTGCAAAGCATCCAGCCATTCACGTGTTTCAATGGGGTCGATATCATTATTAATTTCATTTTTCATGAGCAAGTTCCTCGTGTATCTAATCTGTAATATGTGTCAGCAATTAGGAGCTATTTGCAGACGCTGGGGAATTTTTCCTGCACAAGTTTGTATGCATGTACGATAGTCCGTTCGACATTCGCAGGTCGTTTTTCGGCATTGTAGTGGATCACGATAGGAGTTCAATTGACGAATTATACTGTTCCCCTGAATAATTTGTTGATGTTTATAATGACTATATTCTCTGGCAGTACGTTGATTAGCTGACAGGCAGCAGTCAGGACAGCTATTGACGCATGTTTTATTGCACACCATGAGGCGTTGCTGACAGGTTGATGTGCATGCAGCTCGCTCATGAGAATGTTTCATAAAGCCGTCATAGCTCGCGCAGCCTGAGAGCAGGATAACGATACAACAAAACAGAGTACGAGAAAAATAATTCATATAGCAGTCACTCATCGTTAGAATTACACCTACACCCAAGCAACTATAGTACAAAATGCCAATAATACCAAAAATACAATGGTTGCATGTTCAACAAGATTTTCTGCCTGCAGCATTGTTTTTTGCTCACGATTGTCGAGTGCGGACAAGCCACATACACTTATCAGAGTATTATTCTTCTCAGGAATGGAAAAAAATAACTTGCTATAATATTGATAACCGGACTGAAAATTTCCGACCAACAAATACAATAAAGCAGTCATTCTGGCAGGGAGCCAGTCAAATAGAGCCAACACATCAGATGCCTGACGACCAATCGCTGTCAAACCTTGACTCAGTGAAACCAATCGATAGGCCAATATGCCCACAGGTCCCAAAACAAGGTACCAAAACAAAACAGCAAACAACTCACCGTTAGCCTGCGCTAAATAGTTACCAATATCATCATCAAGCATCTGATCTACAGGCTTGGCATGAACGGGATAAAATGGATTAACCGGTCCAAGACAATAATAAAAAATAGCAATATTAAATAATAGACCAATTATACCAAAAAACAGATGATCAATAATATGTAGAGCAGCCCCGACGAACAGCAGCAACGGCAGCACAATCAGCGCAAGCAATATACTTGGCATTAACGCAGGCATCTTGGCTAGTATCTGGTTACCATAAGACATAAACCAATGAAATCGATTGTGAGCACTTTTATGTATAATAAAGCGCTCACTCAACAAACAAAGAACAATCACTAATAGATCCATTTTTACTAATCCTTTCTCATTTCATCAGATAATGACATTGGAGTCGGATATTTCAGCACGACCACATACGACGATACGATAAATGTTAAAATAGTGGTTGCCTGAATCAGATTCGATGCGGCATCAGAAATTAATTTTGTGCTCAATGCAATGCTTGCAACCAGCAGAGAAAATTCACTAGCCTGTCCCAGTCGCACACCAACCTCTTTGGAAATACGTTTTTTTTCGCCTGACTTGATAAACATCAGCTGAAAACACAAAGGCTTAATCACCAACATAAGTCCTGCCAACATACATGCAGGAATCAAAACCTGCGCTGCAAAGCCAAAATTAAACGTAGCGCCGACTGAAAAGAAAAACATAACCAGGAAAAAATCACGCAGAGGTTTCAAGCTCTCGGCAATAAACAAAGAAATAGGACTGGACGCTAATACAACGCCCGCAACAAATGCGCCAATGTCTTCCGATAAACCTAATTTTTGGGCCACTACTGACATACTCAGACACCAACCAATGGACAGCAAAAAAACATACTCTTGCGTACGGTCAAAACGAGCCAATAATTTAACCAGCACAAAGCGCTCAACCAAAAACCCAAAGAAAATCAAAGCAGGCAGTGCGACCCCGACCAGCAGTAAATCATGCCAGTTGAAACCAGCATCCAGCTTTGCGCCATTAATCAAAATCAAGACTATAATAGCGATAAGATCCTGCATCAACAAAACACTGATCATGACTTCACCAGTATGCTGGTGATGGAGAATAGTAGTCGGTAACAGTTTCAAGCCAATAATGGTGCTCGAGAACATCATGGCGGCGCCCAGCACCCATGATTCCGTGTTGGACAAGCCAAACCAGCGGCCGATTAAATAGGCAATGATGGCAAACAAAGCCGAGCTAAACATGGCAATCCATGTCACCTTTTTTAACATATGAATCAGATTTTGTGGTTGCAGATGCAGACCCAACAGGAACAACAGAAAGACAATCCCCACCTCCCCGACTTGTTGCACAGCACTCAAATCAGTGATCAATTTCATGCCCCATGGACCCAAAACCGCACCCAATAGAATATACGCGACCAATAAAGATTGTTTGGTGTAAAGCACGAGCGTTGAAAAAACAGCAGCGCCTGCAAAAATCAGAAAAAATGTATAAAAAACTGCGTTCTCATGCATAAACGTATTACTCCAGAATCAATCTCAGGGAACATATATCCGATTTGTTCCTATAGTTACTCCCCCGCATATGAGTGTAACATAAAATGGCTATGAATTTAGCGGGTTGACGTTAATTTTTCTGGAAAAAACTTTGTAGGGGCGAGCGGCCGCCTTATCATTACCCACATCTTTTGTAAGGCACTGAACAGTCCCCTCTCCCGCGTTGTAAAAACAAGTTAGTGAACGCGGGAGAGGGGGCAGTTCAGTGCCTTACAAAAGATGTGGGTACAGACGGAATATGTGTTTTTTAGGCCAGTAACCGCTGTCTCTCATCTGAATTAATCCGAATTTTCAATTTCCAACCACCTTCATCAATCAACGTTTCACTCAATACAGCGCCCAGCTCATACAGCTGAGCACGCAACTTTGCTTCACCAACCGCAAGAACGATATCTTCTTCAATCACATCACCATGCAATTGCGTAATGATCGCGTCTCGAAGCAATTCAAGACCAGCCCCAGTTTTAGATGAGACCCATACCTTGCAAGTGTTATCCTCATGATCCAGTTTGGCAGGCCAGCCATCTTCCAAATCAATTTTATTGAATACCTGAATCAGTTTCAACTCGTCAATGCCAATTTCCTTTAAGACTTTATTTACAGCGGCTACGTTCTCAGGCCAGTTTGAATCGGAGACATCTATCACATGCAATAATAAATCTGCGTCTTTTGTTTCTTCAAGCGTCGCATGAAAAGCCTCAACCAGGTGATGGGGCAAGTCTCGAATAAAACCAACCGTATCGGCCAATATAACTGATGATGAACCCGGCAAATCTAACTTTCGCATGGTGGGATCGAGCGTTGCAAACAATTTATTCGCCGCATAAATCCCAGCGCCGGTCAGAGCATTGAATAATGACGATTTACCCGCATTGGTGTATCCAACCAGAGAAACACTCGGCATGGCAGCCTTAAGCCGCGCACGTCGGTTTTGATCTCGGCTGCTACGCACTTTATCCAGGCGCTTGTTAATCAGTTTAATTCGATCGCGCAATAAACGTCTGTCTGTTTCCAATTGTGTTTCACCCGGACCACGCAAACCAATACCGCCCTTCTGGCGTTCAAGATGCGTCCATCCGCGAATTAACCGTGTAGACAAATGTTTTAACTGAGCCAGCTCAACCTGTAGCTTGCCTTCAAATGTACGGGCTCGTTGTGCAAAAATATCAAGAATCAAACCGCTACGATCCAACACACGGCATTCCAACAGCCGCTCCAGATTACGCTCTTGTGAAGGAGATAATGCATGGTTAACCAAGACCAGCTCAGCCCCAACAGCCAGAACCTGCTCATGAATTTCTTCAGCTTTTCCAAGACCAACGTAGTATTTGGCCTCAGGAGCAATTCGCGTACTGAGCACGCATCCTAACACTTCAGCGCCAGCGGACGTAGCCAACTCACTAAACTCAGCCAACGCTGTGTCAGCTGCTATACCGGGGAGCGCCAACTGCACTAAAATAGCCCGCTCACCACCTTCAGGACGATCGATCAAGATTACACTCCTATTGGCTCAAATAAAGTCGTTTTAGATTGTAATGTATTTCGATGTATTTAACCAACACCGGTTAAACCGTAACATACAACTCACGTGCCTTGATCCGTTTTCCGTTCAACGCATGATCAATCGCGCGACGCATAATCCATTTGGCGGCCTTCAGCACAGCTGGATGCTCAAGTCTATCATCCGCCATTGCAAGAATACATTCACCGGGAATACCCTGGGTTGCTAACACAACCCCCTTTCCTGCAATAAAGCTATAGTGATTGCCGGGTAAAATGGGCATTTGTGAGAGCGCTTCATGCGTGAGAGAAAATTCATACCCACAGGAAGATAGAAATTGCCATTCAAACCGTCTCAGTGCAGCTTCAATTACCAAACGTTCTGAGGTTTGTGTTAATGCTTGCAATGTTAGTACGTAAGCATCATAAAGTGAGGGACATGGATCAAGCTGCTGCAACCCATGGTAAATAATTTCATTAACATATAGCCCGGCGAACAACGAATCACCTGCAAGCACTAACGACGGCGCGATGACATCGAGTTGGCGAACATAATGCCAGTCGTGCCGCGCATCAACAGTAAACCACAACAGGGTAAAAGCTTGTAACAAAGATTGCTTTTTGGGTGTACGACCACCCTTGCTCAATGCGCTGACCACGCCTTTTTCACGCGTGAAAAAAATAACCTGAGCGCTGGTATCACCTGACCAGCGCTTATGTAAAACCCAACCTTGCAGGCCGTCAGTGGTCATAACCTAATTGCTTCAAAGCCCGTTCGTCATCAGACCAACCTGACTTCACTTTGCACCAGCATTGCAGGAATACTTTTTTACCCAGCAGTGCTTCCATATCCATTCTGGCGCTGGTCGCCATTTCCTTGAGTTTACTACCTTTATCGCCAATGATCATGCGCTTATGGTTCTCTTTATCACACAAAATGCGTGCATGGATATGCACAAGAGTTCCTTCGTCTTTATAAGATTCAATTTCAACCGTGGTTGAATAAGGTAATTCCTGACCACAAAGACGGAAAATTTTCTCACGTATTAATTCCGCGCATAAAAAGCGTATGGGGCGATCAGTAAACTGGTCTTCACCGTACATATGTGGGCCTTCTGGCAAGACCGCTCGCAAAGCCTTTTGCAAATCATCAACCTGAACACCGGTTTTTGCTGAAATTGGAATGATTGCAGTAAACGCATGTCGTTGGCTAATCGCTTCAATCCACGGCAACATTTGCATTTTATCGACGATTTTATCCACTTTATTAACAACTAGAAAACAAGGCACATCAATGTTCTTAATGATGCCCAACACATACTCGTCCTCTTCTTCCCAATGAGTGCCGTCAACCAAAAATGCTACAGCATCCACATCACGCAGCGTGCTAATGGCTGTTTTATTCATCATGCGATTCATGGCTTTTTTTGAGCCTTGATGAATACCTGGGGTATCAACATATACGAATTGATAATCGTCTTCTGTGCGAATACCAATAATACTATGTCTCGTCGTTTGCGGCTTGCGCGAGGTGATGCTAAGTTTTTGTTGTAAAATTCGATTGAGCAACGTGGATTTACCCACATTTGGACGCCCAACAAGGGCAATATAACCACAATGGCTTGTCATTAAATTAAATTCCTGTTTATTTTTGTGCCATTTTAACTAATTAACTGATGAATTACCAGTGATACCGAATTATACAGAAACTGAGTTTAAATATTTATTGTCAGAATAGGCTAAAATTTTCTCATCTCTGGTTAACAGCGTTAATAGTTCGATTCTTGCTGTGGCAACAATAAGCCTGTCAGCAGGATCGCCATGAAACTCACCTGGCAAGTAGGCACTTTCGACAGAAATAGCTGGCGTAAGCGTAATTAGATTAATTTTTGGCTCGTTCAACGCCGCTTCAATCCATTCGCTACAAGGTCTATCCAAGTGTATTTTATTTTTAGCAGCTAACATGCTCACTTCCCACAACGAAATGCATGATAGAAATAATCCCCCGGATTCAGCATGCTCTTCAATTAATGTTTGGGTTTTCAGCGTTAATTTTTCCCCTAGCATCAACCAAATCCAGACATGTGTATCAAGCAACAATCCTGGATCACTCATCTGCACTCCACACCACATCGATGGGTTGAACAATATCGGTTAATAGCGTCATGGAGCCCTTTAACTTACCGAATAGTTTTTGTTTTTTTTCCTCAAAAGGGATTAATTTTGCCACAGGCTTCCCACGTTTGGTAATAACGATTGATTGTCGGCTTTTATTGACTTCGTCCATAACATGTAAACATTTGGCTTTGAATTCACCTGCAGGGATTGTAGGATATGCGTGGCCGGCCATGATTCTCTCCTATGGTCATAGTACTATAGTCATTTTAGAGGGTGATCGATATAAAAGCAAGTACTAGCACTGGGCAACCGTGTCTTAAAAAAGCAAATGCTAGGGCAAATGTACTTGTTGTTCATTGATCTTTATAATCGACCCGCACGCATCAAGATGGTGCTCGAATTTGATGCTAAAATGGGAAGTTATTATGGGCCGGCCGGTGATCATGATTGTGAGCAGGTTTTCAAAGGTAAATCGACAGCTTAAAGGTTTCTCACTGATTGAATTACTCATTGTGTTAGTCATCACTGGCATTCTTGCGTCAATTAGCTACCCAAGTTACCTAAATTACATAGTCCGCGCGCATCGCAGTGATGGCCAATCGGCTTTACTGGATCTGGCTTGCCGCATGGAGACATATTATGCCGAGCACGATACTTGGCAAACAGCCACAATAGGCACAGGAAATCCGACGGACGTGTTAAGTCATCGTCAATCACCTGGCGGTTGGTACACTTTATCACTACTTCAAGTCACAGCGACCACTTACACCCTACAGGCAACACCAAACCACATGCAAGATACGCCCTGCCAGTCCTTGACGCTGACCAGCTCAGGCGTCAAGGGCATAACGGGTGCGGGGGTAATGGGCAGCTCGCAATGTTGGTGATTGAGCATTCAAATGAATTAATTGCGTATGAATCTCTACCGCAAAATAGCGTCTGAACATTTGAAAAGTATCAATTTCAGGCCATTGATCCGCATCCGTGCACATGCGCAACATTTCCGCTTTAAATATAGGCCTGTAATATTGTTGAATAAATGGTTTGATATCTGAGAGGTGCTCGAAATTTTTCACCAATACCGTGGCATTTTCCGTGATATGTGCCAGATTCATACGCTCGAACACTTCAGGGGGTGTGGTTTGCTGTTCAGCCAATGTTGTTTTCATCCATTTTAATAAAACAGATCGAGGCTTGACGCACAAAAGCTGATGACCTTTATCTATGGATGGCTCCATCACAACGATCTGAGAATGAAGTTCGAATTTAAAACACATTAGGAAATCAAGAAAACTACCTTTAAAATGATTGCATGCGTTTTCACCTAACAAACGACATATTTCATGCCGAAACATTGCGGGAAAATGTCGTTCAACCTCATCTAGCGTAGCTTCATCACTGTCACACTTTGCTATGGTGTAAGCGGTGTGATTTGTTCTCAACGCACGGATATCGGGTAAATCAATATCAGGTTGTTGTTCTGCAAGAAAGGACAAAAACGAAGGCATCGTTTTTAATATAATAACGTCTGATTCTATGTGTTGCATACTGCTCTCCTTAATTAACTCATCCTGAGTACAACTTACAAAGAGACATCAACATTCAAGCCCTCTTTTTCAACAGGGGACAATCAGTTTATCACTTAATCAAAATGGATTGCAATATGTCCATCAATTTTTTTTTTATGCTAAGGAGTTCGAATATATCCCATGTATATAAACACCACGCATAAGAGTAGAATATTTCACAAGATCAAAGACTCAAGAGCAACATGCCCACACCTTACCAAATATTCAATCTGACATTATTAACCTGGTTTGATAATCACGGACGAAAAGACTTACCCTGGCAGCAGCCGCGCAGCGCATATCGGGTTTGGATATCGGAAATCATGCTTCAACAGACTCAAGTCAAAACAGTGATTCCATATTTTATGAATTTTATGGCACGTTTTCCTGATGTGAAAACCTTGGCCTTAGCATCAGAGGATGATGTACTGTCACATTGGTCAGGACTGGGTTATTACAGTCGGGCGCGAAATTTACACAAAGCTGCGAAGATTATTCACATGGAGCTTCATGATGTATTTCCAAATGAATTGGAAGACTTATTGAAATTACCCGGCATCGGTGCATCTACCGCCGCAGCTATTGCATCATTAGCATTTAATAAAGCAACGGCGATTTTGGATGGGAATGTCAAACGCGTATTAAGTCGATATTTTTTAGTCGCGGGCAACCCTGATCTATCCGAAGTTAAACACATACTTTGGCAACGGGCAAACGAATGCATGCCTCAAGATCGCTGTGCTGATTATACTCAGGCGATTATGGATATGGGGGCAACGTGTTGCAAACCCAAAAAACCAGATTGCCTGTCCTGCCCATTAAAAACAACCTGCCTTGCATATCAAAATGGAGTGGTAGGCGATTACCCCTATAAAAAGCCCAAGAAGACCTTGTCTACCAAGAAACAACAGTTTCTACTGTTGCACAACGAACAGAATTTGATTTATCTTGAAAAACGACCTCCCATCGGTTTATGGGGCGGTTTATGGTGCATGCCCGACATCGACATGGATATTTGCGCATCATCCCATATTTACGACAGATATAGGCTTCAAACTGATACTACGCGGGAGTTGATGCGAATCAAGCATTCATTCAGTCACTATCATTTGCATATTGTGGCGTTGTCCCTGCAATGTTATCCGTCAGGTGATGAGATTACAGAATGTCCTGGACGTTGGTTTAGTATGGATGAAATGGATGGATTAGGATTAGCTAAGCCTGTTAGTATGATTATTAAACGGTTTTATGCAACCACTCAGGATATGTAGGGGAGAGCGGCCGCTCGCCCCTACATATCCGGTTTAAAATAGCTCCGTTAACCTTTAAAAACCCGTTTCTTCCCCAGAATCTTAGCTGCCTGCTGAGCATCAGCTTGGCCTGCCTTGGCCGCACGCGTGATCCAAAACCAGGCTTGTTTACGATCTTCCACTACACCCTGGCCATAATAATACATATAACCGATTGCGTACTCTGCATCAGGCTGTCCTTTTTCGGCCTCAGGTTTCAAGCGAATAAATGCCTGACGATAATCCTGAACCTGAAAACTTTTGATGCCCTCGCGCAAGTTTAGTCCGCTCGTGACACATCCACTCAGAAGGCTTGTTAATATAACTATATAAATACTAAAACGCATGAACTTGATCCTTAATTATAACGGGTTTGCAGGAGCCTCGAAGATTAATTCATTTTTGGGTAAACTTAAACTCTCCATTTCACCATTTCGCTCAACAAATATTCCCTCGTTAGTAATTCGCTTGATGACAACCCCCCCAGGCAAATTATCTCCAACATGATAAACCACATCACCCCCGCTTTGTGTGTCAATAATAACCTCCGAATCCTCATCATGGGTCGCAAGCATAATACCAACCACCTTATAACTCAGGATGGATGGCTTGACATCCGCAACACTCTCCATAACAGGCGTATATGTACCAAAGAATGGCGCACTTAAACTAACATTCGACGTGGGTTGATTGATCGCAGTATTAGTTACAACCGAGGAGTTTTCGCTATTGGCTATGGATTTATTTATCGCAGAAACAGCCATCATTCCCGATGTTAATTGCCAAACAATCAAAATAACCAAGCCCAAACACGCCAACCGCAGAACAAAGGGTCGCGATAAATTTTGACAAATTGCTGAAATGAAGTTATAAGTCATTTTTTAAATCACCAGGTATTTTTATGAAGCACATAAAACCGATCATTTTAATTTCACTTTTTTTAAGTTTATTTCAACAAGCAACCGCTGCTACCGAAAATGTAAACACAGATGCCGCAATGCAAAAAGAGATTTTATATCATATTAATAAATACCGCATTTTACACGGCATGTCGATGTTTAAAATGAATGATCTTATAACACATGAGGCCACCATTCATAGCCAGGATATGGCACAACACAAAATGCCGTTTGGCCATATGAAATATGAGCAGCGCATTGGTCGTTTATTTAAAGCGATCGAACATTCCAATGGCGGTGCGGAAAATGTGGCGTTCAATTATAAAAATGCCGAAATTGTCGTACAGGAATGGTTAAAAAGCCCCGGACACCGCCAAAACATCAGAGGCAATTACAATTTGACTGGAATAGGTATTGCTCGAGATGAGCGCGGTAGAATTTATTATACTCAAATGTTTGTTCGCGCGTAGGGTATGCTCATTTATCTCGGGTGCAACTCTCGTATAGACAGGCAAAATGGTGTAGGTTGGGCCTCGGCCCAACCTACTTTAAATTTGCCTATGTGAGAGTTGCACCCTTTATCTCATTATTTTTGACATTATTTTAAACGCGTCGTATAATAAACGCCATTGCTTTTTTTAAAGGTGCTTATGAAAGATTGGAATAAATATTGCCAGTTATATAAAAAAGAACATGGTTTTGAAACGTTTAGTCGTGAGTCAGGTGACTGTGTGGATTTATCTGACTTATCAGATTTTAAATGGTACACATACCCAAGAGACCCTTCATACCCCTCATACCCCTCAAAGGCACCAAATACTGACCCATTAGCCGACCATTATTTTAATTATAAAAAAGGATTAAAAAATACAATTCAACTATATATAGATGGTCAACATAAAGCATTTCATATCACTTTGGTTTTTGCGATAGAGCCACCTGTACTTCATATTTATGAATTTAGCGGTGCTTGTAAAATATCTAAATCATTACCGTTCTTTTCGTCAAATGATATCAGATACTGTCGTAGAATATCATGGCAAGATCAAAGGCGCTCTGACCTTTATGATCGATGCGAAGTCCAACACACACTAGGCAAGGATGAAATTCCATTGTCTGAGTTTTTAAGACAACAAGCAGAGAAATTACCTCAAGATTTAGAAATGAGAAACACCATCATTAATTTTCTGACCGAAAGTAACTATGAAAAGACTCCAAACATAGTCTATCGACCAAAGTCACTGCTTGACAATAATCTCCAACAACCCCCTCTTCCATCTGATTGTCATGTGGTGGATGAGTTGTACGACAACAGTTCTTCGTGTTGCATCATATCTTAGCAAAGGCGAACTAGCCTTCATCGATTGAGGTAACTCTCGTATACACTCGATTCCGCAGTTTTTAATGAGCTTGGATGCTGTCGTCCCGGAATATAGTGCGACTTGGCGAGCGAAGCCGCTTAGTCGCACTTAATGTCCGGGATCCATCTTGCAGTTTGACTCGGTGCCAATTGAAAAGGTGAGCCAGGCGTATTATTAAAAGGTTTAAGATATCGAGAAGGATTAAGTCAGCTTAAATTTGCTAAAAAATTAAACATCAGTCAAACGAATCTTTCTGCTATGGAAAATGGGAGACGCGCGATTGCTAAAGAGCTTGCAAAACGAATTGCAGAACTTTTTGGGTTAGACTATAGATGTTTTTTGTAGCGTATAAGTTAACCACAGAAACACTTTATGACGATTAGATTATTGAAACCGCCGACCATCTAACTTCCAATTTTGGCGCTAAATCGATATTATTACCATAGACAACCGCTCACCGTGTGTAACTAACAGGTATTATATTATGGATAAAAAACACTTTGACACCCGCGCAATTCATGCCGGCCAAACTCCAGATCCCAGTACTGGAGCAGTAATGACTCCAATTTATGCCACATCAACCTATAGACAATCATCACCTGGTGAGCATCAGGGATATGAGTATTCACGTACGCAAAACCCCACGCGTAGCGCCTATGAGGCTTGCGTGGCCAGTCTTGAATCTGGCACACGTGGATTTGCCTTTGCCTCAGGCATGGCAGCCATTAATACGGTGATAGACATCCTGAATACAGGTGATCATGTCATTGTTACCGAGGATCTCTACGGCGGTACCTTTCGATTATTTGACAAGGTTAAAACCCGTACCTCCAACTTGTCATTTTCTTTTGTGGATATGGAAAACATCGCCAATATTAAAGCAGCCATTCGGCCCAATACACGCATGATTTGGTTGGAAACACCGTCTAATCCCATGCTAAAGCTGGCTGATTTAAGTAAAATTGCCGCTTTAGGCGCACAGCACAACCTTATCACTGTTGCTGACAACACCTTTGCAACGCCATGGATTCAGCGTCCACTGGAGCTTGGTTTTGATATCGTAATGCATTCTGCCACTAAATATTTAAACGGTCACTCTGACGTAATCAGTGGCGTGGTTGTCGTCGGTGATAACCCCGAATTAGCAGAAAAAATTGGCTTCCTGCAAAATTCCTGCGGTGCTGTTGCGGGTCCATTTGACAGCTTTTTGGTATTGCGTGGCTTAAAAACGCTGTCTCTGCGCATGCGACAACATTGTGACAACGCAAGCTCGCTTGCTCATTGGCTTGAAAAACATCCCCGTATTGAAACAGTAATCTACCCGGGTTTAACATCCCACCCTCAACATGCATTGGCCAAACAGCAAATGCACGCATTTGGCGGCATGATTTCAATGGTTGTAAACGGCGGATTGGAAGGCGCAACGCGTTTTTTATCCCGCTGTGAACTATTTACTCTGGCAGAAAGTTTAGGCGGTGTTGAAAGCCTGATTGAACACCCTGCCATCATGACGCATGCGTCAATACCAGCCGCTGTTCGTCAAGCATTGGGTATTGACGATGGGTTTGTACGTTTGTCAGTTGGTATTGAAGATATTGAGGATTTAAAAAGCGATTTAGAGTATGCCTTATCGCATTTCTAAGGGGCTAGACAAAATAAAGTTACCGAGGTGGATCATGCTTCTTTATATTATCATTACATATATTGCCCACCATTGACATCCAGATTCGCCCCGGTAATAAAACCACTCGATGGTGAAACCAAAAACGCCACCGCTTCTGCAA
>Ga0206878_10288_pt1 | contig 19661 bp, 12 predicted proteins | sample Alteio_BWOrgCont_8_FD_152621 | JGI IMG/M metagenome (GOLD analysis project Ga0206878, IMG submission 152621) | Enriched cells from forest soil in Barre Woods Harvard Forest LTER site, Petersham, Massachusetts, United States -... | ecosystem: Environmental > Terrestrial > Soil > Temperate forest >... | reverse complement strand
GGGCGGTTACGCAGATATAATGAAGGGCCAGTTTCACCGGGGTAGTGGTATCAGCTTTCTCCCATACCTTTGCCTGGGCTTTTAATTTTTCCAGCATAACGTTTGGCGGATATTCGCCCAGCACTCCCATGTTTTTCGAGTAGAAATTGCCGTAGTAAGCTACAACCCTATAAAATGGCAAAACAGCCCCGGCCAATGGTCGTGGCGCTTTTTTAACCGGCCATTTACCTGTTTTATCGCCGTTCGCGAGCTTATGCATCAGCGAGTCGTATAAAAGAGTATCCAGGGGTTTATGGGTAGTATCAGTAAAACGGTGGTAAGGGGCAATTTTTGCAGATGCAGACCAGGAAAGGCAAACTGCCAGTATGGGAACCAAAAGGGATTTTCTCAAAATTTTATATTTTGTTTAAGCCATAGCGGCCGTTTTTAAATAACACGTTATTTTGATGACAGATTTAACGATTTATTGTTTTACCGAAGCTCCTTCTAATCTCTAATCTCCAGTCACTAATTAACCGATTTCCCCTTCATCGCCACACTCACCGCATGGTCCATCAGCCGCTCGGCAAAAGGGCGGGTAAATTCGTTAATGGCATCGATGGCTTTGTGGATGGTATCTTTATCACCGCTGGTTAATGCTTGTTTCAGTGTGTTGATGTATTGCATCGTTTCGGCAACTTCGGTAACCGATAAAAAATCGCCGTTCTTTTGTAAAAAGCGCTCAACCGTGTAAATCATCTGCTCACCTTCAGTACGGGCTTCTATCAGCATGCGCTGGCTCACGTCGTCTTTGGCGTGCGTGATGCTGTCCATCAGCATTTGTTCTACCTGGTCGTCGGTAATGCCGTAAGTTGGTTTTACTTCTACTTCTTGTTTTACACCCGAGCGCAATTCGATGGCCTGGATCTTTAAAATACCATCGGCATTCAGTAAAAAGTTTATATCAACCTTGGGAAACCCGGCAGGCATGGAGGGGATGCCTTTCAGATCGAACTCTGCCAGTTTGCGGTTTTCTTTTATCAGGTCGCGTTCGCCCTGGTAAACCGCAATTTTCATATTCACCTGGCCGTCTATCGAGGTGGTGTATTGCCTCCCGGCTTTGGTAGGTACTTTCGAGTTACGGGGGATGATCACATCCATCAATCCGCCCATGGTTTCAATACCCAGCGAAAGCGGCGTAACATCAAGCAATAAAATGTCTTTGCGGTTGCCGGCTAAAATATCCGCCTGTATGGCTGCACCCAGCGCCACTACTTCGTCGGGGTTCAATTCGTCATGCACTGGCCGCTCAAAAAAAGCGGATACCATTTTTTTTAACCAGCGCTGTTCGGGTTGACCCGCCTACCATTATCACTTCTTCAATTTGGCTAATATCCAGTTTGGCATCTTTGAGCGCATTTTTGCAGCAGGCAATGGTTTCTTCAACCTTTGGTAATATCAGTTCTTCAAATGTTTCCCGGGTGATGGTGCACCAAATGTCGCCTATTTTGTCGTTCACCATGCTTTGATGGGCGAACGCTTTTTTAGCCTCCTCGGCTTTCAGGCGCAGTTTTTGGGCCAGTTTATTATCGGCAAGTATTTCGGTCCGGTTTAGCTGGTTTTTTTCTATCCAGTAATTCACAATAGCGCGGTCGAAATCATCGCCCCCTAAAAAAGTATTGCCGTTTGTGGACAGCACCTCGAAGATGCCGTTTTGTATTTGCAGGATCGATACATCAAATGTGCCTCCGCCCAGATCGTAAACCGCGATGGTCTTGGTTTCCTCGGGATTTAAGCCGATACCGTAGGCCAGGCTGGCGGCGGTAGGTTCGTTAACAATGCGTAAAACATCCAGACCAGCAAGTTTACCCGCATCACGGGTGGCCTGGCGCTGTGAATCGTTAAAATAAGCCGGAACGGTTATTACTGCGCGATTAACCGGAGTTTTTAAAGCGTGTTCAGCACGGGCTTTTAATTCTTTTAATATCAGGCCTGATAGTTCTATCGGCGTATAAAACTTATCGCCCACCTTTATTTTAACCAGGCTTTCGCTGTCGTCGTCGATAACCTTATAGGAAAAAAAATCTTTATAATTCTCAATATCATGATACGAGCGGCCAAGCAAACGCTTCACCGAAAAAACAGTGTTCTGCGGGTCAGTAACAAGGTATTCTTTCGCTTCATTGCCAACGGTAATATCTCCGCCCGGCCCAAAGTGTACCACCGAAGGCACTAAAACACCTTTACCAGTATCGTTTATTACCTGCGGATCTTTATCCGGGTTGATAAAAGCTACCAGCGAATTGGTAGTCCCCAGGTCAATTCCTACTATTAATTCTTCTTTTTGTATGGAACCTGTTGCCAGGTTGATAGAAACTTTAGCCATGATGTATATAACAATGGGCAAATGTAGCTGTTTTTACAGGACGATGTGTCACGAGAGTGTTTTTGATTGATTTCGGATTTCGAAATTTCGATTTCGGATTTAGGAGACATCGGTACTCGAAAAAATGATATTTGTTCAATAATTATCCACCACGAAATCAAATGACGAATATTTTCGTTAATTCATAAATTCCATAATTCCGATTCAGACAATTCACAAATAGTCCTAACTTTCACCTTTAATGATAAAGCTGCCAAAAATACCCCTGCAATTCCGGCTATTACTGCTAATACTAACTGCAACTGCCACTATAACCCGCGCACAAGAATTCGGTGGTAATCCGCCTTCCATTAAATGGAGCCAGATAGACATGCCGGCTGCCAAAGTGATTTTCCCCTACGGGCTTGATTCGGCGGGTTTGCGGGTAGCCAATATTATCAGGCAGATGAACAATGCGATAAAACCCACCATCGGCAGTAAACAGCGGCAGATCAGCATCATCCTGCAAAACCAAACTACTATTGCTAACGGGTACGTAGGCCTGGCGCCTTTCAGGAGCGAGTTTTACCTGACACCGGAGCAAAACAGTTTCGATATCGGCAGCCTTTGGTGGCCCGAGCAATTGGCCATACACGAATTCAGGCATGTGCAGCAATACAACAATTTTAATGTGGGCGCATCGCACGTAATGAAGATACTTTTTGGCGAAGGAGGCCAGGCGCTGGCGAATGATGTAGCCATTCCCAATTGGTTTTTTGAGGGCGATGCCGTTTTTAATGAAACACATGTAAGCGAGCAGGGCAGGGGCCGGCTCCCTTATTTTTTAAACAGTTTTAGGGCGCTGTGGGCCGAAGGCAAGGATTATAGCTATATGAAGATCCGTAACGGCTCGTTTTTGGACTATACCCCCAACTGGTATCCACTCGGTTATATGATGGTAGCATATGGGCGCGATAAATACGGCGACGATTTCTGGAAAAAAGTTACCCAGGATGCTGCTGCTTATAAAGGCGTTTTTTACCCCTTTCAAAAAGCCATTAAAAGATATTCGGGCGAGGATTTTACCCGCTTCCGGTACGATGCCATGCATCATTTTAAGGATCAATTCGGCTTTGTTAATTCCAATGGGCAGGAAGTTACGCCTGATGCTAAGGGTGCGAAACGAAGCGCCCGTAAACACTTCGACGCCGACAGGGAATACCCGGCTTACATAAACGACAGCACCATGGTTTATATGAGAAGCGCTTATAACCATATCCCCGTGTTTGTGGTAAAAACCGGCAACACCGAACGGAAAATAAGCGTGCGGAGCGTTTCTCTCGACAACTACTTTGCTTATCAAAACGGTAAAATTGTTTATGCCGCCTACCGGCCTGACCTGCGCTGGAATTACCGCGACTATAGCGAACTGATGCTATTGGACATAAACACCGGAAAAGAGCACCGTCTCACAAAAAATACCAAGTACTTTGCGCCCGATTTTAGTCCCGATGGCAAAACGATTGTTGCTGTGCAAGAAGCCGCGAATGGCAAATGTGAGGTACACCTGGTAAACGTCGCCGATGGTAAGCTTATCGCTGTTATCCCCAATAAAGAAAACCTGTTTTATACTTACCCCAAATTTTATGGGAATGATAAATTAATTGCCGCCATACGTTCACCAAAAGGAAAGATGTCGCTGGATATGATCGACATAAAAACAGGCAAAAACAAATACCTGCTGCCGTTTTCCTACCAGCCCATCGTATTCCCGGCAGTACGGAACGATACGGTTTATTTTTCCGCTACATCAGGCAATGACGACTTACTTTATGCTTTGAATCTCACCACTGGGAAGTTATTCTGGTTGTCGAATTATGCCCACACCGGTTCTATTGGTTTTTATGAGCCTACGGCATCTGCCAAATCGTTCGCCTGGGTTGGTTTTAATGCCGATGGGTATAAAATTATGGATGAACCAAGGGAAACGCTCAAATGGCTGGAAGAGCCCGGAATAATTGGCGGGCTTCCTGATTTCGGCATCAGCGCGTTAAAACGCGATTCATCCACCGACCTGCTGGCCCGCGTAAAAAACGATTCGCTTCCGATCACTAAATACCGTAAATCGCACCATTTGTTCAACTTTCACAGTTTGATCCCCAATTTTGTGGACCCTAACTATACGCTGGCGCTGGAAGGGGAGAATGTGCTTAACACTCTCCAAACAGAACTGTCCTTTACCTATAACCGCGACGAAGGCTATAAAGAATTTGGCTTTGATGCTATTTACGGCGCTTTGTTCCCGTATCTATCCGGTGGCACCGATTATTACATAGGGCGGCAGGGTTTTTACAAAAGCAACAACATTTACTGGAACGAAACCGACGTACATGGCGGACTGGAGCTGCCCCTTAACTTAAGCAGCGGGAAGAACCTAACCTACCTGCAGGCCGGTACCGATCTGTATTATACAAGCGTTAATTTTCAGCAGCCATACCGCGCTGCTTTTGCCGACAGGTCATATTCATACCTGAATTATTATCTTAATTTCAGTAACAGCATTCAGCAGGCTAAGCAAAACATCTATCCCCGTTTTGGTGAAAGTATTTACCTCAATTACAAGTCGGCTATTTCGGCTTTTAGTTCGGAACAGTTCCTGGCCAATGGATTTTTGTACCTGCCGGGCTTTATGGTAAACCATAACCTGGTGATCAACGTAGCACATCAACAAAAAAACAAAAATGATGTGATCGATTTTTCCAATGATTTTCCCTTTTCGCGCGGCTATACTGCCGAAAACCTGTATGATATGAATAAGGCCGGGGTTAATTACCATTTCCCGATTGCTTATCCCGATGCTGGTTTTGCCAATACCTTTTATCTTTCGCGGATAAGGGGGAACGCTTTTTATGATTATACCTACGCCACCGATTTTTTGACCGACGGCAGCAAGTTTAAAGGAACTTTTCGCTCCGCCGGGGCCGAGGTGTATTTTGACTCACAGCTATTTAACGAAGGCGCAATTTCTTTTGGTTTCAGGTATAGTTACCTGGTGGACAGGGATGTTTTCGGCGGAACAGGGCATAACCGGTTTGAGATAATTGTACCGGTGACGGTGTTTTGAGCGAAGGGATAGAAGAGCGTTATGGACGGCGTATATTTTAACACATGGTTTTCTCCTTGGCCTCCTCTGTTTGTGGTAAAATTTCAATTACATAGGATTGTCTGGTCGAATTCTCAAACCAACAGAGAATAAAAATGTTTAAAATTGACCATGGAAAAATACGTTAACCTAAAAATTGCTGATGGCACCGATATGGAAGCCTACATCGCTATACCGGCGGACGCAGCAGGCAGGAATGCCCCCGGATTAATTTTATTGCAGGAAGCGTTTGGCGTTAATCACCACATCCGCGATGTGGCCGACCGTTTTGCCGTTAAGGGCTACGTAGTAATAGCGCCCGAACTTTTCCACCGCTCGGCACCGCCGTATTATGAAGGCAACTATGCAAACTTCCAGGAGGTGATGCCACACATACAGGCCTTAACCGTTGAAGGTAACGAGGCCGATTTAGTCGCTGCTTATCACTGGCTAAAACACTTCGAGCTGGTAAACCCGGCAAATATTTTCAGTATAGGGTATTGTATGGGTGGCCGTGTATCCTTTTTGGCCAACGCAACGCTCCCGCTAAGTGCAGGTGTTAGTTATTATGGCGGCGGGATAAAACCACTTGCCGACAGGGCCGTCAGTGTTAGTGGGCGTCATTTATTTTTTTGGGGAGGTTTGGACAAACACATCGGTCAGGACCAAATCGACACTATAATTGGCGCAATGGATGCCGCCGGAAAGGAATATATCAACGTGAAAATCTCCTACGCCGACCATGCCTTTGCCTGCGATGAGAGACCCGCCTATAACGAAAATGCCACCAAAGAAGCCTGGGCCTTAACGCTTGCTTTTTTTGAAAATAATATGAGATAGTTCATTAGTTCATTAGTTCATTAGTTCATTAGTTCATTAGTTCATTGGTAGGAAAGGTTAGAGCCAAGAATCAAGAGCCAAGAGCCAGGAACCAGGAACCAGGAATCAGGGAGCTTCAGCCGCTTCTCCGCCATGGACTATGGTCCATCGACTATGGACTAAAACCTCTACACGCCCTCCATCACCATCCGGAATGTTGATCCTTTTCCTTCTTCACTTTCCACTTCAATTTTTCCGTTGTGTTTTTCAACTATCTGTTTTACTATGCTTAGACCCAGCCCGGTGGATTGCTCGCCTTTCAGGCCGGGGCGGCCTGCTTTGGTAAAAGCTTCAAAAATAATGGGCAGTTTGTCCTTGGGAATGCCTATACCCTGGTCTTTTACTTCAACAATAATGTTATGGTCTATCTTGCTGATGATAACCTCAACCCGGGTTTTTTCGCGTGAAAATTTGAGCGCATTGCCAATCAGGTTGTCCATAACGCGCTGAAATTTATCGTGATTGATCTTAACCGACGCAGGCACTACCCGGCTGATGAGTTCGAGGCTTTTGCTGCCCCGCTGGTTTTGCCATTTATCAATAATTCCCTGCAAAAACACGTTTAGGTCGGTTTTTACGGTGATAAATTGTTCAGTATTTTGGTTCCGGGCCGATTCCAATAGTTCGTCAATAATACTGCGGGCTTGCGCACACGATGTTTTTATTAAACTAAGGTTTTCCTGCAATTCGGCATCAATTTCGTCCATCTCCATCACCATAGCCAGGGTTTCCACAGCCGCAATAGGGTTACGCAGGTCGTGCGCTACAGTGCCCAATAACTGGCTTTTGAACTCGCTTCCCCGTTCTATTTCAAGGTTTTTCTCCCTTATCTCGTTTACCTGAAGGTAGTAGTTGGCTTTAAACGAATAAAAGTATCTCGACATAAGATAAAATCCACCCAGCAAAATAACCGATACCAGTTGGTTGTACACCATTTCGGTAGGGTAGGTGTGGGCGTGAATCAAAAGGGAAGTAAACAACAGTGCCGATGCAATGATGAGGATGAGTGTTTCATAAAACTCAAAAACCCACATTATACTTACCACCGTTAGGGCGATGAGATAAAGCACAATACCGTTTCGCGGGTCGGAAGTCGAAATGAAACTGGAGTACATTCCGCAAAGGATCAAATAAAGCGCAAAAGAAAAAACATAGAGCGACATTATGGCAGTTGCTTTTTTATGCGCCCGGTAGTTTTCGATGAAGACATTGCTAATTAGATAAAACACGAAGCCGGAACCGATAAATACCCAGTTGGTAACATTAAATTCAGGGAAGTTTTCGGCCCGTGTAAGGCTCAATGGGAAAACGAGGTAAAGTACCCTGATAGTGGCGTTAAGCAACAAAAAAACAAGACTGGCAATACGTACCGACAGCAGGTTTTGGCCGGTATAATAATCGCGCCAGGCAATCTTATTTTTAGCCGCTAGCTTTTTAATAGCACGTTTCTCCAAAGTTCTCGTTTTATGCAGGGGCACACAAAAATAATATTTTAATTAAGAAACCATAACACAAATACAACATGATAATGCTGTGACAAAATAACTTACAAATTTATTTTTATACGACATTTTAGCATAAGTGGTGCAATGGCAAGTGATTTGAGTGGTTAGGTTGATTGGTTGATTAGGTTGATTGAGTTAAGTGGTTAGGTTGATTAGGTTGAGTGAGTTGATTAAGTTGATTGGGTTGACTAAGTTGACTAAGTTTATTTGATAAGACCCCACTGCAACTACCCCAATCTCAGTACCTGGATATAAACTACATTACTATGAATTTTAACAATTTCACTATAAAAGCACAGGAAGCCGTGCAAAAGGCTTCGGAAATAGCCGCGGGTAACCAGCAGCAGTCCATTGAAACAGCACATCTGCTTAAGGGACTTTTACTGGCCGATGAAAACGTTGTTTCTTATCTATTAAAAAAATTAAACGTAAACATTAACCGTTTGAACGATACGCTCGATGAGCAGATCAACGCGTTCCCGAAGGTTAGCGGCAGCAATATTTATTTATCGGCAGGAGTAAATACGGTTCTGCAAAAAGCAACAGCCTATTTAAAAGAATTTAAAGACGACTTTGTATCGGTTGAGCATATTTTGCTGGGAATTTTATCGGTAAATGATAAAACCAGTGCTGCTTTAAAAGATTACGGCGTAAACGAAAAAGACCTTAAAAAAGCTATTGTTGAATTAAGGGGCGATAACAAAGTTACCGACCAGAATGCTGAAGCAACCTACAATGCTTTAAATAAATACGCCCGTAACCTCAATGAATATGCCGAATCGGGCAAGCTCGACCCGGTAATTGGGCGCGATGAAGAGATAAGGCGGGTGATACAAATACTGTCACGCCGTACCAAAAATAACCCGATTTTAGTTGGCGAACCCGGTGTAGGTAAAACCGCTATTGCCGAAGGGATTGCCTTCCGGATAATTAAGGGCGACGTACCCGAAAGCTTGAAGAGTAAAACAGTTTACTCGCTTGATATGGGCGCCCTGATTGCAGGGGCCAAGTACAAAGGCGAATTTGAAGAACGCCTGAAGGCAGTAATAAAAGAAGTTACACAGGCCGATGGTGAGATCGTGTTGTTTATCGACGAGATCCACACCTTAGTGGGTGCCGGTGGCGGCGAAGGCGCGATGGATGCTGCCAATATATTAAAACCAGCCCTGGCCCGTGGCGAATTAAGGGCGATAGGTGCAACCACTTTAAATGAATACCAAAAATATTTAGAAAAGGATAAGGCCCTGGAACGCCGTTTCCAGATGGTGCTGGTTGATGAACCGGATACTGCCGATGCTATTTCTATTTTGCGCGGATTGAAAGAACGTTATGAAACGCATCACAAAGTGCGCATAAAAGACGAAGCCATTATAGCGGCTGTTGAAATGTCCCAGCGTTATATTTCGGACAGGTTTTTACCGGATAAAGCTATCGACCTGATGGATGAAGCTGCGTCTAAGTTGCGGTTGGAGATGGATTCGGTGCCCGAAGTGGTGGATGAACTGGAACGCCGCATTATGCAGCTGGAAATAGAACGGGAAGCCATAAAGCGCGAAAAAGACACTAAAAAGGTAGAAGAGCTGAGCCACGAAATTGCTAATTTATCGGCTGAACGCGACTCCTTAAGAGCCAAATGGCAGGGTGAAAAGGACCTGGTCGACGGTATAAACCTGAAGGTGGAACAAATAGAAAATTACAAGCTGGAAGCCGAACAGGCCGAACGTGCCGGCGACTATGGCAAGGTTGCAGAGTTGCGCTATGGCACCATTGTAAAAGCGCAAAAAGAAGTTGAAGACTTGAAGGTCGCCCTGCTGGAAAATCAAAGCGACAGCCGCATGCTGAAAGAAGAAGTTACTGCGGACGATATTGCCGGGGTAGTTTCCAGGTGGACAGGCATACCGGTTTCTAAAATGATACAAAGCGAACGTGAAAAGCTGCTGAATCTTGAAGATGAGCTTCACAAACGCGTGGCAGGGCAGGGGGAGGCCATCGAAGCGATAAGTGATGCCATACGCCGTAGTCGCGCAGGTTTGCAGGATAAAAAGAAACCCATCGGCTCATTTATATTTTTAGGCACCACCGGCGTGGGTAAAACCGAACTGGCAAAGGCTTTGGCCGAATACCTGTTTAACGACGAAGGTGCGCTGATCAGGATTGACATGTCGGAATACCAGGAGCGTCATTCGGTTTCGAGGTTGATCGGTGCGCCTCCGGGTTATGTAGGCTACGATGAAGGCGGGCAGCTAACCGAGGCCGTGCGCCGTAAACCGTACAGTGTGGTTTTGTTGGATGAAATAGAAAAAGCGCACCCCGATGTATTCAATATTCTGCTGCAGGTTTTGGATGACGGCCATTTAACCGACAACAAAGGGCGTGTGGTGAATTTTAAAAACACTATTATCATCATGACTTCCAATATCGGCTCCAATATTATCCAGGATAATTTCCAGGATTATAACGAATTTGATAAAGATGAAATGATGGCCAAAACAAAAAATCAGCTGTTTGAATTGCTGAGGAAAACCATCAGGCCGGAATTTTTAAACCGTATCGACGAGATCATTATGTTTACACCGCTTAGCCGCGATGAGATAACCGATATTGTTAAAATGCAGTTTAAACAGGTGCAGCAAACCCTTGCCGAAATGGGAGTCACCATTGAGGCATCGGAAGAAGCACTGGATTGGCTGGCCCAGTTAGGCTACGACCCTCAATTTGGTGCAAGGCCTTTAAAACGTGTAATTCAAAAGAAGATATTGAATGAACTATCTAAACAAATATTAGCCGGCAAGGTAGATAAGGACAGTAAAATAAAGCTGGATATGTTTGATAACAATTTTGTATTTCTGAACGTTAGCGCCGAAGAGGCCGTGAAATAATAATATAACAACTCCATCATATAAACAAAAAGCTCCAGCGAACAGCCGGCGCTTTTGTTGTTTCAGGGGGTGACGAGATCGGATGCGCTATATCTCAACGCATAAAAGAGAGGCCGCCCTGGTAATTTGGGGCGGCCTCTGTATTTGTGGATTTTTCGGTACCGTTAATTCGTTTTTACCTTTTTAGTGGTGTCGGGCTTCACGGGTTTATGGTTATGCCCGGGTGCCTTATTGCCTGTTTTAGCCGGCGTTGTTGGTTTAGTTGCATTGCCCGGTAGCCCCAAACCGCCAGGTGCGGGTTTCGCCGCCGGTTTTACGGGCATATTTCCTTTTGGGAGGCGTTTAGCTGTATCATTTCCCTTTGCTGGCATAAGTCCTGTCGGCCCTGCCGGTTTCACCGGTTTTACCGGCATATTTCCTTTTGGGAGGTGTTTTGCCGTATCGGCTCCCTTTGCTTGCATAAGCCCTGGCGGCCCTGCCGGTTTCACCGGTTTTACAGGTATGTTTCCTTTTGGAAGGTGTTTAGCAGTGTCAGTACCTTTCACAGGCATAAGGCCCGGTGGCTGCTCCGGTGTTACCGGTTTAGTGTCAACGGGTTTTCCGTCAGCTGATTTTTGATCTGCCGGTAGTTTGGCCGGTCCTCTTAAGCCTGTAGGAATATTACCCATTTTGCCCGCCGGCCCCTGCTTAATACCTACAGGTGGATGGTTGTTTCCCATTTGTTTTACGCCGGTATTGGGCGGTTGTACTTTCACCGGCGCTTTTACCAGGGCCAAATCGGCAGGTTTACCGCCGTTGTTCGCCGAGGCGAACTGACCTTTATTATTCCTTGCAGCCCATTGGTTCTTTATTTGCTCGGGCGTTGCGTTTACATGGGGCTGATGCATCGCCTTTATCTCATTTTCCGACGGCGTTGCCTTTACGCCACCGGGCCCGTTAAAGCTGTTGTGGTTAATAATAGTAACATTATTTATAACCGTTTTATTGATGTAGGTATTGTGAACGTTAACCACGTTCACCCTAACCACAGCGGTGTTGTAGTGAAAGGCAGCTCCGTGCCACTCGCCGCCAACAAAGCCGGTACCCTGGTAACCATGTCCATAATTAATGCCGCCGTAAAAGCCGATAGAACTACCCCAGTAGCCGGTATGAAAAACATAAACATTCCGCTCGTAAGCCCAGTAGGGTGGGGTCCATAGTACGCCCTGGCTTGGCGGGGCAATCCAAACGCCCGGTACCCAGTAATAATTGTTGCTATCGCGGCTATAGGCCCAATAGCCCGGTTGCCATAGGTAGCCGTCGGCAGGGCATTCAGGTTGTTCATAATCGGGTAAAGCGGGTGGCGCTACGTTGGCAGATACGTCTATATCGATTGGCGCAGTATAGTCAGCATCGGCCCCGCTATTGCCATTGTAAGTAGTCTGCATGTTAAACCTGCCAAACTGCGCGCAGTTATTAAGGTTGTTCCGGTTTTCTTCTTCTATGATTTCCGGAACATAATTTTGTGTGCCCTGATCGTAGAAATAAAGTTTGTTTTGATCGACGTTGTAGATAAAGGAGAACACGGTTGACGTTTGGCCCTGGATAGTATTTTCAAGGTCGAGCTCGTAAGCATTCCCATTTGCCTGTGGGTCGGTCTGTGTAATAACAATTCTTTTTTCGCCGGGAGTTTCGGCGTTTTGCATATACAATTGCTTGCCTGTCCTGGTTCCCAATACCAGGTAAATAAAAGCATTCTTAAAAGCAATAGCCTGGCTGTCGTGCATTTGGACCAGGTTGCCGGTTTGATAATCGAGGGCAGAGATCGTCGCCCTTGGATGTGTGTCTGCGGCTTGCTCCTGCGCGTAACTCATACCATTTATTGCGAATAAAAGTAAAAGCACTATGGTTAAATGTTTCATTGTGTTGAATTTTTAAAAAAATGAACTATTGACTGAAAACGTTAGATGATGAATAATTAGACCTGACAGATGTTCCCTGACAGCACAAATTGAAGGGGAAGATGTGGTAACTATGGAACTGCAATAATATGAATATGTTTTATTTATTAAATATTAAATTACCGAAACAATTTATCGATATTTATTAACACACGTTTAACCTGTTTATTGTATTGAAATCTATATTAAATAATAAAAATACTTCGCGAAATATATTAGTATGATTAATATTTACGGATAAGGTTTAACCGGATTTTATTTAATCGTTGTTTCAGATTCCGGCCCTTATGCTTCGTGGGGATACCATCAGGGAGGATTATTGATTAGCCTTGTCTCCGCGATTAAGGGGATAGGGAGGACTTATTAAAAGAGTTGGCCAGACACGGACATCTCCCTAAAGCAAAAAGCTCCCCGGTTAATCATATAAAAAAGGCTGCCAGGGATTGTGCCCGGGCAGCCTTTTTTATGCAAACGGTAATTACTATTTCTATTTACCGTGTTAACTATATTAATGTTTCTTTTTAGAAGGTGCTGGTGCATTCACTTTCGCAGGTGCTGCTTTTGCCCCTTTTACGCCGCCCGGTGCACCACCTGGCGCGCCGCCTGGTCTGCCCCCTGGTGCACCACCCGGTGCTCCTCCCGGCCTGCCGCCACCTGGCGCACCACCCGGTGCTCCCGGCCTTGCACCCCCTGCTCCAGGTGCTCCGGCTCCTGGTCTTGCGCCACCTGCACCGGGTGCTCCGGCTCCTGGCCGTGCGCCACCTGCACCGGGTGCCCCGGCTCCTGGTCTTGCACCACCTGCTCCAGGTGCCCCGGCTCCCGGCCTTGCGCCGCCTGCTGCACCAACACCTCCTTGCCTGTTACCACCCGCTGCGCCTGCACCGCCCGGCCTGTTACCGCCGTTTGCAGCTACCTTGTTATTTACTTCATTTTTAGTAGGCGCTGTTTTGTTTGCCAAATTACCTGGCCTTCCGCCGGCGCCGGCAAACTGTCCTTTATCGTTCCTTGCAGCCAGTTGGTTCCTGTTCTGCTCTGGTGTCGACATTACGTGGCGCTCGTGCATTGCCTGCATTTCGCGGGCATTAGGACGGGCCATTGCTCCACCACGGCCATTGAAGGATTCATGATGCATTATCCTTCCGCTATAATGGTTATCTACGTAAACATGTGTATGGAAGTTCACTCTTACTACTGCGGTGTTATAGCTAAAAAATCCTCCGCGCCATTCGCCGCCAACAAAACCTACGCCGCCGTAACCAAATCCATAATCAATACCGCCGTAAAAGCCTATGGTATTGCCCCAATAACCTGCGTGGAAGCCGTAAAAGCCGCCTTCAAGACCCCAGTAGGGAGGTGTCCATAAAAAGCCTACCGTTGGTGGGGCTACCCATACACCGGGTACCCAGTAATAGTTGGCGCTCTCGGTGCTGTATGCCCAGTAACCGGGCTGCCATAAATAGCCATCCTGTGGGCACTCAGGCTGCTCATAATCCGGAATAGCCGGAGGAGCCGTTGGCGCCTGAACGTTCACGTCAACCGCCTGCGAATCATCTACAGGGCCGTTGTCTGCCGGTTGTGTGTTGTCGGCAACTTGCTGAACGGGCTGCGCAGCCTGTTGCTGTTGGGCCGGCGCATTAAATGCAGCCAAAATCTGGCAGTTATTTAAGTTGATCATATTGTTGCCCTGTACGGTTTCTTCTAGCCAGTTTTGTGAAGCTTCGTCATAAACGTAAAGCTTATTTTGATCAACACTGTATTGGAAACTATAAACAGTAGCAACCTGTCCCAAAAATGTTCGTTGTAACGTGATCGAGTAGGCATAGCCATTTGCAGCCGGGTCAACCTGGGTAATGGTATAACTTCTTTTCCCGGGGCCAAAATGGGCTACCGAGAGCGTTCTTGCACTATTGGTATTGCTAACCAGTGCGATCAGCGTGCTTTCAAATGAAATAGCTGCCGGACTTATTGCAGGTACTGTTGTACCGCTTTGTGCATCTATGATATAGATGTTGGCCGGGATAACCTTTTGCGCATAGCTTGCCGTTACCAGGGCGATTAAAAGTGTAAGGATGGTTGTAAAACGTTTCATGACGAGTGAAATTTAATTTAAGAGTGATGTATTATGGGTTTAAAGCTGTTTCGATGAAAAAATTTAAATCTTTTAAATTTAGAGATATTCCTTAATAACACAAGCGTAATTTTTTTAAGAACTTAAAACAATTTTTATTTTATGTTATAGGATCAAAGCAGATGCACCTTGTGCATTATTTATCAACTATAGGGTAAAATTGGCTGGTATTAAAATTTAAAAATTATCAATTTATCATATAAAGAACGATTGTGTAAGTATTAGTGAATTTTTAATCCGTCGACTAAGACTAAAAAATATCAACAAGTTTATAAAACTATATCTTGTTATATGTTTGTATGACAGGCAGTTGTAAAAAAGGTTTAACCTGTTAAATATTTTTTTATTATTTGTTTGTAAATGTTAGCCCCGATGCAGGAGCCGTTGATTTTTCCATACAGGGAGGGGCAAAAGTGGCATCGAACAAGTCGTTTAAAGGTTATACGCCGTTTGTCGCGGTTCCTGCAAATACCGGCGCTACCCTGGTGGTAACACAAGCCGGCACCAGCACGGTACTGGCTACATTGCCAAATACCATGTTGAATGCTGGTGTCGATTACACCGTTTGGTATTCGGGCGTTAGCAATACAACTGTTACCGGCCAAAAACCCGGTATAAATATTTTTGCCAACGCGCAATTTTAAAATCAGGTGATAAGAGGCTGGATCAAGCGCCCTATAACTCAAGCTATCATTCGATATAAATTCATTGAAACGGCGTTTGATCTGGCCTCTTACTCTTTTATCTAACCAGGATACGGCGCTACCGGTTAAAGTGGAAGAGTTCCGCATCGCAGTTCTTTTTATCAAGAATGAGGTCCCGGATAATCTTTGCTGCTATTACGCTGAAAGTAATGCCATTGCCACCAAAACCAAGGGCAAAATAGGTATTCGGCCTTTCCGGAATGGAACCTATATAAGGCAACCCGTCTTTCGTTACGGCAAATGCGCCGGCCCAGCTAAAATCGGGTTTCAATGGTATGTGCGGCATCATTTTACAAAAAGCATTTTTTAGCTGCTGCGTTTTCCTGGCGATGACAGATGGCAGTATATGCGGATGATGGTAAGGATCGTCCCTCCCGCCTATCAATACCCGGTTTTCGCTCGCCACCCTGAAATACATATAAGGCGTTGCGGTTTCCCATACAAGGCTATTCCGATGCCAGAAATATTTATCGGACAGTGGCTCCGAAACCAGGGCGTATGTGGAGTGTATATCGGCAATTTTTTGGGGGACATACTGCAGACTTTCGTACCCGCAGGCTATCACCAGCTTTTTTGCTTTTATCTCGGGCCCATCATGCGTAAGTAAGGCTATCCCCGTTTTGTGGTGATCGATCTGCTTTATGTGGGTATTGTTAAAAACCTGGTGGCCTTTTTTTCTAAAATCACCCAAAAGCGCATGCGTAAGCAGGTAAGCATCCACTTCGCCACCGTCTTCACTAAAAATGGCGGCAGGGGCCTCAAAGCCAAATGTTTTTTTTATTTCCGGTTCATCCAGCCATTCTACTTTAAACTTGTATTTCTTACGAAGATCAAATTCTTCGCGGAGGGCTTTAACGTGGGTTTTAAAACTTGCATGTTGCAGGCTGGGCACAAGGTGAAAATCAAATTCGGGTTTAAGCGTTTTGCAAATGTGGGCGATATCGTAAATAGCTTCCCGGCACAACTCATAGCTTTTAACCGCATTTTGTTCGCCAACATAGCCCCTCAATTGAGTTAACGGGGTATCAATTTCGTATTGCAAAAAGGCTGTGCTTGCGGCAGTACTGCCCATTGCGACGTGCCGCCTGTCGAACACGGCTACGGATAAACCGGAATTCCGTAAATGCCAGGCAGTCAATGCCGCGCTGATCCCCGCACCCATAATGGCGACGTCGATGTTTATATTTTTATCGAGCGACGGATATTGGGCCACAATGCCGTTCTTCATTAACCAATAAGGGTTTTGTTCGTACAGATTCATTGCCTGACAGCCTGGTTAAATGCCTAACTAATACCTTCGCCAGGAGAAAATGTTTGTTTTTGTACCAAATCAGTGATTGATTGCTGGCAAATAGCCGGTAAAATAGATTGAGCTTAACTTATTGAAAGGAGGTCGCCAAGGGCTTTTGAAGTTCGCACCAGGTTGTCTTTGGTATTTGTCAGCGCCTCGTTAAGTTCCGCCGGGCCGTTGCCGATAGCGAACAGAATATCAAAATATTGCTGCAATTCGTCACTGGGTCTTAGCGGTATTTTGCCTGCCAGCCCTACAACGGGTATATTTTTATGTTTAGCGGACTTTGCTACGCCAAAGGGTCCTTTTCCCTGCAAGGTTTGTTCGTCGATGCTGCCTTCCCCGGTCACCAGCAGGTCGCTTTTTTGCAATTCGGCGTCAAAACCGGTTATCTGCAAAAAATATTCGATACCGTTCACCAGTTTGGCATTTAAGAAGGCTGCCAGCCCGGCCGCAGCGCCTCCGGCGGCGCCACCATGTTTTAATTCCGACATCTTTTTCCCGGCTCGTTCAAAAGCGATCTCATCCAGCCGGCTTAAAAATTTATCAAGGAAAACGACGTCGTTCGGAGAAGCTCCTTTTTGAGGGCCGAATACGGCAGCAGAACCAGCAGGGCCAATCAGCTTATTATTTACATCGCATAAAATAACGATCTCACAATCAGCTATTCTTTTATCCAACAGGGAGACATCTATCCTGGTTAAGTCAGCGAGACTTTGCGGAACAGGAGGTAGCTTTTGCCCATCTCCGTCAATAAAATCGACACCCAATGCGTTCAAAATGCCACAGCCGCCATCAACCGTAGCCGAACCGCCCATGGCTAAAATGATCTTTTTAACACCTTCATCCAGTGCAAACCGGATAAGTTCGCCGGTACCAAAGGATGAAGTTTGTAAGGGATTGAGCTCTTCTGACTTTAAAAGTCGCAGCCCAGAGGCATCGGCCATTTCAATTACCGCGGTATGGCCATTGTCTATCAATCCAAATTGAGAACTGATCTTTCTTCCTAACGGATCATGTACTTCTTTTTTAACAATAGTACCAATACATCTTTCAATAATGAGCGCACAGGTGCCGTCGCCCCCATCGGCTATGGGGAAACAGGTGGTGGTACATTCAAGCTTACTTAACTGCAGTCCCTTTTGTATGGCCTTTGCCGCTTCACCGGCCGCAAAGCTATTTTTAAATGCGTTTGGGGCGATGAGGATATGCATTCAGATAATTTTTGAAAGGATATAAACCATAATTATTGAAGTAAGCCCCATTAAGAGCGTAGCCACCGAATAAACCCGGAGCATCGTTTTCATTTCGAGGCCCGAAAACCTGGCGATGACCCAAAAATAGGCATCGTTGGCGTGGGATATCATCATGGACCCTGCGCCCATAGCCAGTACGCACACCAGTTTGCCCGTTTCGCTGTCAAGTCCAAGATTCACCAGCAGGGGCTGAACAATGGAAGCGGCAGTTATAATGGCCACGGTTGAAGAACCTTGGGCGGTTTTTAAAACAAAGGTTAAAAGGAACGGGAAAAAGATACCAAGGTACCCCAGGTTCAATAATTCGCTGAAGTGGACGCCGATTTTGGTAGCCGCCAAAATAGCGCCGAAGGCCCCGCCGGCGCCAATGATGATTAATATACTGCCGGCCTTTTCAACAGAATCCTGGAGCAATTTGCTGAGTTCAACTCTACCCCAGGCCTTTTTACAGTTAAACGTTAATAACACGCCGATGGATAGCGCGATTACCGGGTCGCCAAGAGAAAGTACTGGTGTCAGCCATTTTAAACCGGGATATGTTTCGACGGTGAAAAATGATTTTAATGCTATCAATAATATAGGAACGACGATGGGCAGGAAGGCTTTTATAACCGATGGCGGGTTGGTTGTTGGTTCGATACTTATTTCGTCATCTTTTTGCACATCTGGAAATTTGCTTCCGGCGTAGCGCGCCCATATATTGCCGACTATCATGCCCGGGATGGCTATTATCGCGCCGTATATCATTAGTTTTCCAACATCAGCCCCAATATTGCCTGCCGCTGCAGTAATACCCGGGTGAGGCGGCGCCATACAATGTACAGCTAAAAGCCCGGTAGCTAAGGAAACCGACATAACGGACACCGGGATGCCGGCCCGCCTGGCTAAATTTTTATTAAGCCCGCTCAACACAATATAACCCGAATCGCAAAAGATGGGCAGGCCCACTATAAACCCGGTTATACTCATGGCCCACGAGGCGTGCTTTTCGCCGGTGCGCTTTAAAATGTAACCTGCCATAACAGCCGTGCTACCGGTATATTCCAGTAAAACGCCTAATGTTGTACCTAAAACTATAATAAGCCCGAGCGACTTCAGGATATTGCCAAACCCGTCCTTCAGGGTGCTGATCACCTCCCCGAAAGGTAACTGCACGCCTAACCCGACTAATAAGCCAGATAATATCAGCGCAAAAAAAGCGGGCACTTTATACCTGGTGGTAAGCACCACAATTAGCGCTATGCCTGCTATAAGGCACGTTAAAAGGTATAAAAAAGACAAAGTCATGAGGCGACGGTAATCGAATGAGAATTTTAAGTTTTCTACCAAAAATAGATTATTCTGCGAAACTTAAATTGATTAATTACCAGCGCACGAAAATATATTTGCTGAAAGATCAGGTAAATTCCGGAAGCCCCCTCTAAACAGGTGAAAAAACTGTAAAAAATACCGTTAAAACACTATTTAAAATTTCTTTTATATACTTTACTTTGACAAAATATTGCTTAAGCTTGTAACCGGCAAAAAAATTATGCCGGGAATTAAACCAGCCGCTATTTTTCCGCTCTAATACCTGTGAGGAAACCAATGCAG
>Ga0206878_10282_pt2 | contig 19666 bp, 24 predicted proteins | sample Alteio_BWOrgCont_8_FD_152621 | JGI IMG/M metagenome (GOLD analysis project Ga0206878, IMG submission 152621) | Enriched cells from forest soil in Barre Woods Harvard Forest LTER site, Petersham, Massachusetts, United States -... | ecosystem: Environmental > Terrestrial > Soil > Temperate forest >... | reverse complement strand
CTCAAATCATCGCTCAGCGTTATTTTGTAAATACCTTTGTAAGCATGGCCAACCCATATCTGGCCCTTGTTGTCCTCTTCCACATACCGCGAAGGTTCGCCAAAAAGCTCCACTTTGTGATCAAACACCCAATTTCCGCCGGCATCTTTCCTGTAGATCACCAGGCCGGTATACGTTCCCTGTATCAACAGGTTTTCCTTTAGTTTCTTGATCGTCCAGCCGCCGTTAACGGATGATATTTTGGTAATACTAGCCCCGTTCACCTGGTAAGTTCCGTCGTTATGCCCGCAAAGCAGACGCCCATCCTGTAAAGATAGATCCCAAACCTGCCCCTGGGAGCCAGGTATCAGCTTAAAATCAAAAGATTGCAATAACTGATTATTGCCACCTGGCAGCCATTCGCTGTAAAAAAGTCCCTGGTTGGTGCCAAGGTATATTTTTTTATTAAAGATGATGCTGGAATAAACCGTTCCGAAACGGCCGGTTTTATCAAAATAAAAATACAAGGGTGAATTCACCTCTATACGGTCGATGCCGTTATCCAAACCGGCCCAAAGATTTTGCTCCTTGTCGGTAAATAAACTTAAAACCGTATTATTTTGCAGCCCGCTTGATTTGTTGACATGCTGCACCACGTTGCCGGCGGTATCGATAATTACAATACCATTTAAGATAGTACCAAACGCAAAATATTTGTTGGGTATAAGCGCGCCATTATTCAGCTGGTAGGTCTTGAGGAATTCATTGGCCTGGTTTTTCCATGGCAAAAATTGTTTTCCATTGTAAATAAATAGTCCATCCTTAGCGGTCCCTATCAAATATTTACCATGCTGAAAGGGCAGGATGGAAAGTATCCCGCTGTTGCCCAAAATGTTGCTGCCGTTTATATATATTAGTTGGTTGTTTTTAAGTTCGAACAGGCCTGCATCAACCTGTTCAACAAAATACCGGCTGCCTATTTTAAACAAAAAAAGAAAAGGCTTTGGCGCCCTTACAATAGTGATCTTGCCTTTTGAATAAATATATATGGACCCAAAAGACTGGAATATCACTTTATCACCATCGACATAAATCTTCCAGATCTCCTCATTAGGGATATTCGACTTTGGGGCGAGGCTTATGAGCGAATGGTATTTTAAAAACCCGTTTGGGTTATTTTCCCAGTAACCGAATTCGCCAAACCCGCCGGCATATATCTTGCCGTTACCATCAGCCGCTACCGAGCGTACAATAAGCCCGTTTGGCATGTGATAAAGCTGCCAGTATCTGCCGTCGAATGCCAGCAAACCTTCGGCATTGCCAAAATACATAATGCCATGCTCATCCCGCGTAACCGACCAGTTTTGGTTGCCCGACTGATACTGCGCCTTGGTGTAATTTTGCACGTACGGAACGCCGATGTTTTTAATATCAGCGCCGCTAACATTCCCGATACCTGCCACCAGGACGACAACAAAAAACAAGATTGCTTTACGCATGGGTTTATTATACACCAATTATCCCCAATTTTATCCAAATACACTAATCGGATGAGTGTTATTAGTGTAAATTAGTAATAGCGAATGTATTTTTGGCTCTTTTGGCAGTATTTACCGGCTGCGGTACTTTTACATAATAGCCGGTACCATCGTATTCCCTTTTACGCGGATGCGCTTTGCAGGCCTCGCTACAGCACCCTTCCATGTGTACGCCGCACTCGTCGCACTGGGTAAAATGCTCGTTGCACTCGGGGTTAGCGCAGTTTATCATTTTAGGCGTTGTTTTCCCGCAGTTATAACAGGTTGAAACCACTACCGGGTTTACGCGGTTCACATCAACCGACAAACGGTTGTCAAACACATAGCATTTGCCTTCAAAATCTTGTCCACCAGCTTCCTTGCCGTATTTAATAATGCCGCCATGCAACTGGTAAACATCTGTAAACCCTTCGTGGAGTAACAAAGCAGAAGCCTTTTCGCATTTAATGCCACCGGTGCAATAGGTTAATATTTTTTTATCCTTGTATTGTGCAAGCTCATTGATCTTGGCCGGGAAGTCCCTGAAATTTTCAATATCAAGCGTTACCGCGTTTTTAAACCTGCCTAAATTATGTTCGTAGTTGGAGCGTACATCCAGTATCACCACATCTTCGTCATCCTTCATGGCCAAAAAGTCCGCAGGCTCCAGGTGTTTGCCGGTTTGTTTTTTGGGGTCGATGATATTTGGGTCGCGCAAGCCGGAATAAACGATCTCCGACTTATAACGAACATGCATTTTAATGAACGAGGGGGTATCCACCCCGTCAATTTTAAAATCTATCCCTGCAAAGCGTGGATCAGCGTGCAGCGTGTCCATGTAAGTATTACAGGCATCGGCGGTACCCGAAACGGTGCCGTTCAATCCTTCTTCAGCCACAATAATGCGACCTGTTAACCCGAGGCTTTTACAGAATTTTAAATGATCGGCAGCAAACTGCTCCGCATCGGCTATTGTTGAATAACAATAGTAAAGTAGGGTATTGTATTTTTCCATAACATTCATTGATACTGCTGCAAACAGTGTTAAATGAGGTGCAAAGATAGTGAAATTGGTTGATTAAGTTGAATAGTTGGATTAAGTTTGATCCGGCAGGCTGTTCAACAACTCACCCAATCAACTTAATCAATCATTCACTAAACAAGCTATTTCAACCCATAAAATATCCTGAAGCCCTGCAGGTATTTTTTGTTGCCCTGGTAAGCAACACCATAATCGGCTCCAAAAGTTAAACGTTTTATACCGAAATAAAATTCGGAATAATTGGGATTGTTTTTTTCGGTTAGATAATTGACCCCAATGATCTCTTCAAGTTTTAGTCTTCTTAAAAAAGGCACGTTATCAAATATGGCTCCACCAAAATTATGCTGAAAATGTGCTTCAATAAAAGGGTCTTTTGTGCTGAACGTATAAAATGGCAAAAAATGAAAACTTCCCACGTAGGTTGGATCAGACGTTGTTCCCTCGTTACCTAAAAAGTGGTTATAATCCATAAAGTACAGGGCACGATCATTTAAAAAGTCGCCGACTTTTATCTTAAATGCAGAATGTCCCAGTAAACCATCCGAAATATGTTCATCAGTGATATCAACAGCAATAAAATCATAATTAACATCCGAGCCCAGCACGTTATTTATCCCTTTTCGGTAATTGATGGTAATTACCGGGTAATCAGAAGGTAAATAAACCTTTCCGGTCGGTCGCGTAATATATTGCTGATCGAACGTAAACCTGAATGAAGTATTAAAAGTAAGTGCCTGGTTTTCCGGGAATAATACGGATTGGTCGTCCGCTGGCGCATTTGGCGCCAAGGGGTTGTTTGACGTATATCGCAGGTGCGGAAATGTAAAAATGTGGTCAAATGAGGTATTGTATAATTGTGTTCGATCTGCATATGATAAATTTGCTGCCCACAAAATACCATTTGTAAGTTCACGCTGGTATCCGAAACTACCGAATACTGAACGATAATATTTAACAAAATTTTGCTCGCTTACAAGCGTACTCAACGTATTAAACAAAAGAGAGCGGGTACCCAGAGAGTTCAGATCGAGCACATCGCTGCCGAAATCTAAAAAAAACTTTCCTGCATGGTCGGGATCATTGGCATAACTTGAATGAACATTTGCACTGAATAATTTATCAGCTGTCCCATACCGAAATGCAGGCGATACACTAAAAGACCTGTTATCGTCAAACTTTTTCGTGTAGCCGCCCTTTAGGTATACACCCCACCCCTCAACCGTGTTATAATAAACAGTGCGCACCAATGGAAACAAGGAAAGAGAATCTTTATGATTGTTATATGTAGCCAGGTATCCATCAACAAGATAAGGTAAAAGCCTAAATTTATTTTCATCATGCTGTACAGAGTCCTGGTAGCTTTTTGACTCCTGTAATTTGGCAAGGCTGTCGCTTGTTTTATAATTACGTGTTTCGGCGTAAGTTAACGGGACTGGGCGTTTCTCTGCCCAAAAAGAAACACTTCTTTTATTTGCTTCAGTATCTACATGCAAAATCTCACCATTAAAATAACCTTCTCTAAAAGTTGTATCTATTTTATAATTATTATTTATACCCAGGTAATAACCGTTAAACTTTAGTCCATTAACATTCCCGTTATAACTGTATTGAAACGACAAAGGCTCCCAGGTATTTCCAACCGGGATATATTGCTGTGTAACGTGCAGCGTGTCAATAAAATTCAGGTTATTTAGGGATTTTGTGAGGTATAAGTCGACGCCATATATGCGCCAATCACCTTCGATAATGTAAATGCTTCCGGTAAATGACAGTGCTTTTCCAATACGGGTTTGCACTTGTATTTTATCTATCTGCTTTCCATCCTGAGTTATTGTGCCCAATAATTTAAACTTGTAGTATTTGAAGGCATACGAACCTGCAGGCGAAACAAAGCCATGACTGCTGAGGCCTTCCACGTAAAACAAATTCTTATAAAAGTTAACCTGCAGGTCCGATGCTTTATTATATCCAAAAGGAGGATTGGAATCTGATACCTTCGAGGCCACAAATATTTCTTTTACTTCATCTGGTTGTTTAAAACTATAACTTGATAATGATTCAGACTGGTACGATATACCCTTGCCACTTGCATCGAGGCCAAGCACCTTCGCTATCCCCTTATCCAACAGCGTTTTTGGCACGCTTGTAATTTTTTTTTCGCCTTTTATATATATGGCGCACTGGTAGGTATTTACTTCATTCAAATAAAATTTCCGTTTATTTAAAACATGGTGCAAAATATCATAAGCTGGGTCGCTTTTATTTGTTGCTTTTGATATTAGGGGCTTTAATTCAAATGGCTCATTTTCCATCTGAACATCATGTTCCACATCCTGGTCGGAAATGTTTATCTTTTCAACCGTTTCTTTATAACCCACAACCCGGTAAACGATATCATAAACCCCGGGTTTTAGTTTAAACAGGTATTCACCATTTTCGTTAGCAGTAGTACCATAAGAAGTGCCTTTTATATAAACTGAGGCAAAAGAGATGGGGGCTTGTTTTTGATCAGTTACCGTGCCCGATAAAATGTATTCCTGTGCATACGTTGTCCCGGTAATAAATGCAATAAAAACAAAGAGTAAAATATTTCTCATAACTATTAATATTTGAATACACATTGCAAGCAAAATGTTTCGATATTAATAGTTTATGTTACTAATGTATCTTTTAAATAATTCAATTGCCGGTTAATTCTTAATTTTGCCCTCTCAAAATATTTTACATTATGTATAATACACTAAAATCCGTTTTACAACAGGAACTTGCTGAAATTGAAAACGCAGGCTTATATAAACGGGAACGGATAATTACTTCGCCGCAGGGCGCTGATATTGAAGTGCAAGGGGGGCGGCACGTAATAAACTTTTGCGCCAACAATTACCTGGGGCTTTCGAGCCACCCAAAAGTTATAGCGGCAGCAAAAGAGGCATTGGATACGCATGGTTATGGCCTTTCATCCGTTCGCTTTATTTGCGGAACCCAGGACATTCACAAAGAACTTGAAAAAAAGATAGCGGAATTTCTAGGTACAGAAGATACTATTTTATATGCCGCAGCATTCGACGCCAACGGCGGGGTCTTTGAACCACTGTTTAATGAGCAGGATGCCATTATTTCGGACGAATTGAACCATGCCTCCATTATTGATGGCGTTCGCCTTTGCAAGGCCCAGCGCCAGCGCTACAAGCACGATGACATGGCCGATCTGGAGGAAAAACTAAAAGCTACTGCTGCGTGCCGTCACCGGATTATTGTAACCGACGGCGCGTTCAGCATGGATGGTACTATTGCTCAGTTAGATAAAATATGCGCCCTGGCCGAACAGTATAACGCCCTGGTGATGATAGACGAAAGCCACTGCTCGGGCTTTATGGGCAAAACTGGCCGTGGCACGCATGAACATCATGGCGTAATGGGCAAGATCGATATTATAACCGGCACCCTGGGCAAAGCGCTGGGCGGTGCGTCGGGCGGGTTTACTTCCGGTCGTAAGGAGATCATTGATATGTTGCGCCAGCGTTCGCGCCCTTACTTGTTTTCGAATACCTTGGCGCCGTCAATTACCGGCGCATCCATAGCGGTATTGAATATGCTGAGCGAAACTACCGACCTGAGAGATAAGCTGGAAAAAAACACGCAATACTTCCGCCAAAAAATGACTGACGCCGGTTTTGATATCAAACCGGGCGTTCACCCTATTGTACCGGTAATGCTTTATGAGGCTAAACTTGCACAGGAATTTGCAGCCAAAATGCTGGAAGAGGGTATTTATGTAATAGGGTTTTATTACCCGGTAGTGCCGCAGGGAAAAGCACGGATAAGGGTGCAGATTTCAGCCGCACATGATACGGAGCATTTGGATAAAGCTATTGCGGCGTTTACAAAAGTTGGTACGGGGTTGGGGGTGATTAAATAGTTTTGAGAATCAAGAGCCAGGAACCAGGAACCAAGATTTAGAAGTGAATATTTTTTTTGGCTCTTGACTCTTGGCCCTTTTTACGTATAAATTTTTTATATTTGTACGTATAAAATACCGTATGGAGAGTACAAAGTTAACGCTAAGTGTTAAGTCTGATTCGTTACCACTGGTAAAAAATATGCTAAACGTCAGCATACAAGTGTGTCTAAGTTGGTTCAACAGTTTTTCGACGGGATCGTCGAAAAAGCAAAGAATCAAAAAGATCCTTTGCTGGAAAAATTTAAGGACGTTGTTATAGCTAATGATATTAAAGGGCTCAGCAGCATTTTTAAAGGAAGATATCCCGACAATATCACCTTATGGGATGCGAAATATGAATATTTGAGAGAAAAGCACGACTTGTAAAACATAGTTATATAAAATTAACCTTAAATATAGAGCCGTGGTTGATCGACAAAATAAAGGAAATTGCAAAAAAACGAAATACCAGCTTTTCAAAAATGGTGGAAAACTTTTTTAAAAACGAAATCGAAAGTGAAATGGAGCCATTTAGAATGAAAACTATTGATGAATTGTCCGAATGGGTGAAGGGGTTAACAATTGCAGGCGATCCGGTGCCGGATTTTGATCACAAGGTCGAATACCATAAACACCTTGAAGAAAAATACGGCTTTTAAAATATAGGTATATGAAATTAACTTTAAATATAGAACCGGGCTTGATTGACAAGATAAAGGAAGTCGCAAAAAAGCGAAAAACTAGTGTGTCAAAAATTGCCGAAAGCTCTTTTAAAAAAGAAGTTGAAAGTGAAAAGGAACCATTCCGGATGAAAGAAGAATCTGAAATTTCGGAATTTGTTAGAGGAATGGTAGCGGTGACGACCCCGGTTCCTGATTTTGACCATAAAGCCGAATACCATAAACACTTAGAGGAAAAATACGGTAGATGAGAAAAGTCTTTATTGACAGTGATGTAATGCTCGATCTAAGTTTAAAAAGGGAGCCATTTTATCTGCCGGCACTTAATTTATTCGAGCTTTGTTATAAGTCTCATATTAAAGGAACGACATCGTCAGTCGCATTCGTAAATACCAATTATTTTCTGGATAGATTTGCACCGGCGACAAGGTCAGAAACATTAAAAAAATTAAGAAGGGCAATTTCGATTATTGAGGTTGGTGAAGCAATTATCGACTTGGCCTTGAAGAGTGATTTTATTGATTTTGAAGATGCCGTTCAACATTTTGCAGCTATAAGCGCAAAAGCTGATGTGATTATTACCAGGAATATAAAAGATTACAAACATTCAACCATACCGGTTTTAACAGCCGAACAATTTTTAAAAACATTATAATGCAAGCCCATATAGATCAATATACCGCAGAGATCAACGCGTTTTCACCTGCCAATGCCGATGAACTGGAAACGTTCCGGATTAGGTTTTTAGGCACCAAGGGAATTATAAAGGACCTTTTTGAGCAATTTAAAACTGTTAGCCCGGAAGAAAAACGAGTTTTTGGCAAGGTGCTTAACCAGTTTAAGCAACTGGCAGAAACAAAATATAACGAACTGAAGGAAAGCACCGGCGCTGAAATCGTAAATCCGAAATCCGAAATCGATCTGACTTTACCCGGCGATGGGTTTTCAATCGGCTCGCGTCATCCTTTGTCTTTAGTTAGGCTCGAGATAATTGATATTTTTAAACGATTAGGCTTCGTGGTTGCAGAGGGGCCTGAAATTGAGGACGACTGGCATAACTTTTCGGCACTGAACTTCCCGGAAGAACACCCGGCAAGGGATATGCAGGATACCTTCTTTATTAAAAAAAATCACGGAAAGGATGATATCGCTTTACGCACCCATACCTCATCGGTACAGGTGCGGATGATGGAGAATGGCAAACCGCCGTTCCGTGCCATTATGCCAGGCAGGGTTTACCGCAACGAAGCTATCTCGGCACGGGCGCATTGCTTTTTTCATCAGGTGGAAGGCTTGTATATTGATGAAAACGTGTCGTTTGCCGACCTGAAACAAACCCTTTATCATTTTGTACAGGAGCTTTACGGCGCCGATTTCCAGGTGCGTTTCCGTCCATCGTATTTCCCGTTCACTGAGCCGTCTGCCGAAATGGATATCTCCTGCACCATTTGCAAGGGGGCCGGCTGTAATATGTGCAAATATACCGGCTGGGTGGAGATTTTGGGATGCGGCATGGTTGACCCTAATGTATTGGAAAACTGCAATATCGACAGTAAAAAATATACCGGCTTTGCTTTCGGTATGGGAATAGAAAGAATTGCCAATTTAAAATATGTTATACGCGATCTGCGTTTATTCTCTGAAAACGATGTTCGTTTCCTGAAGCAATTTCAAACAGAGATCATATGAAGAAATTAATAGTACTGGCCGCCATTGCAATTTCCTGCTTTTCGTGTGTTAAAAGCGGTGGCGATATTCCCAACGTACCGGTAAATTTTGTCGCATCGACTACCGACCCGCGACTGAGCGCCTTAAATATATACGGCGGGGCCGTTTTGATCAGCGGGTATGGCGTAGCCGGCTTGATATTGTACCGTGAAGCTGATGGCACTTACGCCGCTTACGACCGTTGCAGCACCTACTTGCCGCAAAACCGCTGCGCTGTTACGCTTGACCAGGGCGGCTTTACGGTTACCGACCCTTGCAGCGGCGCCAAATGGTCACTGATTGATGGCGGGCCTGTAAAAGCGCCTGCTACGGTCTCCTTAAAATCATATAATATAAATGTGAGTAATTTTGAGATATTTGTATCGAATTGATACATGGAAGCTGACAAAATAAAAGAAAGCATAAAACGTGCAGCGCAGGAGTTGTTCCGCAAATTTGGTTACCACAAAACCAGCGTTAACGAAATTGCAAAAAGGGCAAAAATAGCAAAAGCTACCATTTACAAATACTTCGACAGCAAAGAAGATGTTTTGCATTCTTTGCTGATGGACTATATCAAGGTCAGCGTAAACGACCTGATCCACAGCAATACCGCAGAGGTTGACGAGGAGCAGCACTTAAATTCGCTGATCATGAAAACATGCCGTCTCTCCTACACGGTTTGCAACGAGTTTATCGGCTGGGACTTTATCCGCGAATCAACGAACTCCCAGGACTTTCTAAAAAATCTATCAAACGAACTTGAAGAAATGCTGGTAAGTGCCTTTTCCCAGTTAATCGGCATCCGCCGCCACGAAAATTATTTACAACGATTGCGTTTTTTAATAAAATGCAGCAAAAGCATCGTATTTAGCTTTGCCTTTACCTCGGTAAGCGATTCGGACGTGCGTAAGAATTTTGTTTCTTTCCAAAAAGAAATACTGCCTTATTTGGTAAAGGCGGCGATAACGATTTAAAGATTTGCTCCTTTGCTGAAGCTACCGCGCACGCAGTCGGATTTATAGGTGGATTTCACACAATATACACTTGTCATTTCGCAAAGAGAACCATCTCATCCGCTTACCTCGCCGATCACACATGGCGTATAAGGTTTTTCGCTCGCGCTCAAAATGACATCAGGGTGGCTGCAAAAAATCAACACACGAAATCTAAAATAATTCCGCACTCGTCCTTCCGAATTCCGAATTAAAACACATCCGAAATCGAACATCCGAAATCCGAAATAAAAAAAAACATTTGCATTATCGAAATAAAAACATTTACTTTGAACAACAAAGTACTTTTACGTGGAAGAAAAAGAAATTAAAGACGAGCTCGCCTCCATTCGCAGCCTGATGGAGCGCTCCTCGAAGTTTATATCCCTTAGCGGATTATCGGGGATACTGGCCGGGGTTTATGCACTGATAGGTGCAGCAGCCGCCTACTATTTGCTAACGACCGATACAAAAAGAGTACGTCCTTACGGAGGCTATTACTCCTTTGACCATTTATTTAATTCGGTTGTGGGCGAACTGCTTATTATTGCGGGGCTGGTATTTGTGGCATCGGTTACGTCCGGTATTATTTTAACCAGCCGGAAAGCTAAACGCAAGGGACAGGCCATTTGGGGAAGCACCAGCAAAGCCCTGTTGTTTAATATGGGCACGCCATTGGTGGCGGGCGCCCTGCTCCTGTTTATATTTCTTCTTCGCGGGTACTATGGCATTGTCGGCCCATCGTCGCTTATCTTTTACGGGCTGGCATTGGTGGGCGCAGGCAATTTCACTTTTACCATGGTAAAATATCTCGGCCTGTGCGAAATAGCCCTGGGTTTAATTGCCGCTTGTTTACCCGGCTACGGTTTGTTATTTTGGGCGATTGGTTTTGGTGTGCTGCACATTGTTTACGGCAGTATGATGTATTTAAAATACGACAGGTGAAAGTCCCCTTTGACAAATTAGATAAAGCATTTGAGAACCGCTTAAGGTTACAGATCATGAGCGTGCTGATGGTGAACGACCGCTATGACTTTAACTCGTTAAAGGAGTTGCTGGATACTAGTGACGGTAACCTGGCATCGCACCTGAAAGGACTGGAGAAGGAGGAATACATTGTGGTACATAAAACATTCCTCGGCCGCAAACCAAACACTACCTATGAAGCTACAGAAAAAGGTAAAACAGCCTTTAAACAACATTTGGATGCGCTGGAAAAATTAATAAAACAGCAAAAGACAAGCTAAATTTTTTTATACATATACTTTGAAAAACAAAGTACTTTTAATTATATATCACACTTAGAAAACCACCAAAACCATGACAGATCAACCGCACAAATGGAACCACGATTCCGTTTTAATTAAATTAGGTATTATTATCGCACTCATCCTGCTGCTGCTTATCCCCTCCTCGTGGATACAGGGCCTGATAACCGACCGGGAAGGTTATCAGCAAGAAAACATTAATAAGGTCGCCGATAAATGGGCAGGCAGCCAGTTGATTCAAGGCCCGGTGCTTATGCTGCCATACCGGAAGACAGTTACCGAAATTAATAGCGCCAATCAGCCTGTAACGCACGAGGTCACCAAAATACTTTACACGTTACCGCTGCACATTCAATTTAAGGCAGGCGTTACCACGGAGTTATTTCAAAGTGGGATATATGATGCCACCGTTTACAATTCGAAAATTATGGTGAGCGGCAATTTTGCAAAGCCCTTGCTTGATGAAGCCGGGATAGACCCCTCAATGATTTTATACGATAAGGCCAGATTAATATTCAGCGTTTCGGACCTCAAAGGATTAAAGAATAACCCTTCGATTAATATACAGGGGCAGAACTACAACGCCGAACCAACTGTCGAACAAAATCTCCCCATCGAAAATGCACTACAGGTAAGTTTCCCGCTTCCGAAGGATAATGGATTCGACTTTAATTACCAGCTTGATGTCAAAGGAAGTAACGAATTAAATTTTTTAGACATCGGCCAAACCACCGATGTGGAAGTAAACAGCGACTGGAAGCACCCGGACTTTAACGGCCGCTACCTGCCCGATAGCCGGAAAATAACAGGCGATGGCTTCGGGGCTAAGTGGCAATTATCCGGTCTCAACAGGCCTTTTCCTCAACAATGGACCATAGGTGATTCCGTGCTGACCAGTAAAAAAGCTCTTACTGAAGGCGTTTTCGGTGTAAAACTGCAATTGCCCATTGATCAGTACCGGAAAATCATGCGCACAACCAAGTATTCAACGCTCATCATCCTGCTCACCTTCGTATCGCTGTTCCTTACCGAAATGATAAAAAAGGAACGCGTACATGTTTTTAACTATACGCTCATCGGCGCCGCAATGGTGGTTTATTATACCCTGTTGCTGTCGTTTTCGGAGCAGATCGGATTTAACTATGCCTATCTCCTGTCGTCGGTGGCTACTATTGGTCTTATCGCCACGTTCACCGCTTCTTTATTAAAAAACAAAAAGGTTGCCGTATTATTTACGTTTATCCTGTCGGTTTTTTACGGCTTTATATTCATCATCATCCAATTGGAAGAGCTTTCATTGCTCTTCGGCAGTATCGCCCTGTTCATTATCGTGGCCACGCTGATGTATTTCTCGGGGAAGATCAATTGGGATAAATATTAAACCAGCTTAAGGGGCGGCATTCGGCCGCCCCTCTATACAAATTATGATGCGTAACGCTTTAAGATACAGCATAAAAGTTTGGCTCACCAGTGTAATGGCTTCGCCGGTGTTGTATGTGCTGATATTGGCATTGAGACAGGATGTCGATTGTTCCGAAATATTCAGTTCACCGGGCTGGTGTTTGTTTATCTATGGCGCACTGGTGATTGGCGAACTTCTTTTTTCGTCGGTAACATGCCTGTTGTTTTTTATAACGGTTCAGATCATTGAACGGTTCCCTACAAAATATCCATTAAAAACGTGGCTCATAGCTTTTACAGGCGTTCTGTTAACATTCGGGACGTTCGCGTTAGCTGCAATTCCATTTGGCCTCTTCGACGATAAGGATGGCCTGATCAACTTAATGTATGGCAACTGCCTTTGCATTGCCTGGGGCGTGTGGTACTACACTTTTTAAAAAATGAATTTCAAACTTAATACTCAAAAAAAATGAAAAACTACCTCATCATCTTAACAATTTTAATAACAGTTGGCTATATAAACAGCGTCAGTAAAAGCGAATACAAATACACCGTTAACGGGAAGAAAAACCTGGTTGTAGAAGCTGAACGCGCCGAGCTGACCGGCGACTTAACGAGTGAATATCTTACCGATTCAAAAAATTTCAGATTATATATCGGCAGTTATAACGAATACGACGAAAAAATAATTACGCAATGTAAAGGAGACAGCATAATAGTAGAAAAACTGGGAAGCACAAGCGCCACTGCTGATGGGAGTTTCCGCACTGTTATTGAAAGCCATACTTATAGCATAAAAGCGTTGAAAAAGAAACATATTTTCGAGTAGGTCGCAGAAAGCGGGAGGAATTTGGTTGATATAAAAATTGAAATTTATTTTTATAAATACATAATACCGATTTGGTTTTTGGTATATAAATTAGTTCATTTGTATAAATTAAATCATTTTACCGATGAGCCGCGAACTACTTGAGTTTTCAGACCAGATAGATGAGCAATTTGACATGGAAGCTATTGAGCCCGATGATTTTTGGCAAATGATCATTAATATGTTTATTTGATTTTCGGTATTAATTCCGCCAAGTGGTTCGCATGCCAGCAACCGCCATGTTATTTCTGCGCACGGTAGGTTTTTTGCTTACCAACGACAACATTCTAGCTTTTCAACCTTACAACTTTACAACAACATACCAACCTTTCAACATTCCAACATTTAACTAACTTTGCAGGCTGATGAATCAAGTCGCGAAAAAAAGGTTTTTTGAAAACGTAAGTATAATAGATATTGCCGAAGAAGGTAAAGGCGTAGCCAAGTCGGACGACTTTGTGCTATTTGTAGAGAAAGCCGTACCCGGCGATGTGGCAGATGTGGCCGTTTACCGCAGCAAGAAGAATTTTGGCGAAGGCAAAATAACCGAACTTAAGCAAGCCTCGGAATATCGCACCGAACCCTTTTGCGCGCATTTTGGCACCTGCGGGGGCTGCAAATGGCAGCACATGACCTATGAAGCGCAACTGAAATTTAAGCAAAAATCGGTAGCTGACGCTTTAACGCGCATTGCTAAGATAGATGTTGAGGGCATGTCGCCGATTATCCCCTCCCCTGCCGATAAATATTACCGCAACAAACTGGAATATACTTTCAGCAATAAACGCTGGCTGAACGACGGCGAAAACCGCAGCGATGAGATATTGAACATGAATGCGCTCGGCTTTCACATCCCGGGCCGATTTGATAAGATACTGGACGTTAACCACTGCTGGCTGCAGGCCGAACCGTCAAACACGTTAAGGAACAGCATACGGGAATATGTGCTACAGCAAGGCTATAGTTTTTATGACCTTAAAGCACACAGCGGGGCGTTGCGCAACCTGATTGTCCGCACCTCCTCGACCGGGGAAACGATGGTGATTGTGGTTTTTGCCTATGCTGACGAAGAGGAAGTAAATAAGCTGATGAATTTTATCGATACCGGTTTCCCCGATATAACCAGCCTGCTTTATATCATCAACCAAAAAAAGAACGATACTATTTTCGACCAGGAAGTAATTACTTTTAAAGGCCGCGAATTTATTTACGAGGTAATGCTGGGCATTAAGTTCAGGATAGGGCCTAAATCGTTTTATCAAACCAATTCGATACAGGCATTAAAACTATACGAAATAGCGCGCGATTTCGCAGATTTTAAAGGCCATGAGTTGGTTTACGATTTGTACACCGGCGCCGGTACCATTGCAAATTTTATTGCCCGCAATGTGCGCGAAGTAGTAGGTATTGAATATGTGCCCACGGCCATTGAAGATGCAAAGGTAAATTCAGCCATCAACAATATCACCAACACCAAATTTTACGCCGGCGATATGAAGGACGTGCTCGCTGCGGATTTTGTGGCTGAACACGGCAAACCCGATGTGATCATCACCGATCCGCCCCGGGCGGGCATGCACCCGGATGTGGTAAACCGGCTAATGCAAATTGAAGCACCTAAAGTTGTTTACGTAAGCTGTAATGCCGCCACCCAGGCCCGCGATCTGTTAGTTTTGAAAGAGAAGTACGAAACCGTAAAAATTCAACCGGTAGATATGTTCCCGCATACGCAGCACGTAGAAAATGTGGTGTTGCTTTTATTAAGAGGGGTTCATAGTTCATAGTTGATGATTCATGGATAGCTCAAAAATCATAATGCAAAATCGGTGAAATCAGCGAACAAAATAATCGGTGAAATCACCCCTAATCGGTGAAATCACCCAAATATAATATGGAACCGGAAGAACTGTTAAACGAAGAGAAGGCCAATCAAGGTCCGAAAAAGGAAAGTCCGCTTTTAAGTTTAGAGCGCGATTTAAAATTTTTTAACGAATCGATACATGAGGTGGCCATCGAGATAATGGTTGAGGGGTTATCAAACTATCCCATATTTATAGCCCATCAGCATGAATTAAATCTCGGCGAACTGATACTCGACCGCCACGATTTGAACACCGAATGGAGCATTCATGCATCTACCCTGGAAGAATTTACGGAGAAAGGGGTGATCAAACCGGCGTTAAAAGAACGCTTCGTAAAATCATACAAAAACCCGAACGATTTTATGTGCATTTTTGTGGTGGTACCCGAGGGCGCAAATTTTATTTATTACCCCTACGTAAAATAATTTATTGGAGGTTTTAAAGTTGGAAGGTTGAAAGTTGTAAAGTTGTTATCTTTACGATGGAATTCGGAACAAAAAAAGCCCATTCCAATCAAATAATTTCCGACATAGCATAATGGATAAGCAACTTCTTATATTAAATAGCCAGCAAATTCAACAAAAGATTGACCGGATAGCCTACCAGATACTGGAAGATAATTTTGATGAAGAAGAAATTCTGATAGCCGGCATTTTGCCCGGCGGCAACAAAATTGCGGAGAGACTTAAAGCCATCCTCGATAAAATTGCGCCGTTTAAAATCCGCTTACTTACTATAAAGCTGGATAAACTTAGTCCTTTTTTAAAGGCAGAGATCAATTTTGATATAAAAGATTGCAGTAACCAGGTGGTTATTTTAGTGGATGACGTATTAAACAGCGGCAAAGCGTTGGCTTATGGTTTCGGGGTTTTCAGGGATGTTCCGCTAAAAAAATTCCGCACCGCTGTTTTGGTGGACCGCAATCATAAAAACTTCCCCATCACCACCGACTTCGCCGGAATTGCCCTGTCAACTGTATTAAAAGAACACGTGGAGGTGGTTCTGGATGAAGAAGGCCAGGAGGATGGCGCTTATTTGAGATAGCAATTATTTATATTTGTTTAAAGATTTTTTAAATGTCGATAGCTGAGATAAAAGAAACAAAATCAAATTTGATAACCTGGATTGAAGGTTTGTCGGATATTGATATGTTAAGCGCGCTGGATGGGCTAAGGACAGGTAATATGGATAAAGATTGGTGGGATGACCTTACAGAAGGCCAAAAACAGCGCGTCAACGAGGGCCTCACAGATGAAGAAAATGGCCGGGTAATTTCTTCCGGCGAATTTTGGAAACGCCTGAAAAATGGGTGAACATTCATCTTTCACAGTATTCTACACCCAACGTGCAGACACAGATGCAGTCACGATAAAAAATTACCTCCTCTATAAATTCACTCAAAAAGAAGTTGATCATTTTTATAAATTACTGGAGAATTTTGAGGCTCTGGTAGTGGTCTTTCCTGAACTTTTCAGGGCAAGCAGTGTCAACAACAAAAATATTAGAAAAGCAGTTTTGAGCAAACAACTATCAGTTTTCTACATCGTTTCAAAAAAACGAATATCTGTTGTTGCAATTTTGGATAACAGGATGAATCCCGATAAGTGGCCTTAAACTTTTAATATTTGCTCCACCTTTTCCGCGGTCAAACTCAAGCCATCAGCAATAATATTTGCCTTGTTATAAAACTTTTCGCGTTCTCTTAATTTATCAGTGATAAAGTTCACCAAAGCTTCGCCGTGGTGCTGGCGCAGTAAAGGCCGTTCCTCCTTCTCGTTTTCGAGCCGGCTGGCTAAGGTTTTGGGTGATAGTTTGATATAAACGGTTTTCCCGTGCGCATTCATCCAGTCCATATTATCAAAAAAACAAGGCAGCCCGCCACCGGTTGATATTACCGCATGTTCAGGATATGGCGTGTGTTTTAAAGCCTCCGACTCAAGCAAACGAAAGGCATCTTCGCCATGTCGCGCAAAATACTCAGCTATGGTGATGCCCTCCTGCGCTTCGAGAATATGATCGAGGTCCATAAACATATACCCCAGCCTTGAAGCCAGTTTTCGGCCCAGGGTGGTTTTGCCGCAACCCATAAAGCCAATTAAAAAGACAAGGCCCGGGCCTTCCTGATGATTCTGATTTGCTGACATCGTTAACTATTACTCTGGACTATGGACTATGGACTATCGACCATGGACTATCGACTACCAACATCTACCCAAGCTTCACCCTCGGATCGATCCAAACATAAATAATATCCACCAAAATATTTATTACCACAAAAATAAAGGCAATAAACAGGATGGAGCCCATTACCACCGGGAAATCCGACATTTCCAGTGCATCAACCGTTGTTTTGCCTAACCCGTTATAGCCAAATACGTACTCTACAAAAAAAGAACCAGCCAGCAACGAGGCGAACCAGTTAGCTATGGCGGTGATAACCGGATTCAGGGCGTTTTTAAGGGCATGCCGGTAAATAATGGCGTTATTACTCAATCCTTTTGCCTTTGCAGTGCGGATGTAATCTTTTCCCAATTCATCCAGCATGGCATTTCGCGTAAGCTGCACAATGATAGCCAGCGGGCGCAACCCCAATGTAACCATCGGCAATATCAAATTGCGCCAGCTGATCACTTCGCCCCGGAAAGGGTCGTACGTGTACAAACTGCCCGACATATTGAGGCCGGTATATTTCGACAATTCGAAACCGAATATCCAGGCGATAATGATCCCTGCAAAAAACGACGGGGCCGAAACTCCCAGCGTTGATAACCCGATAGCCAGTTTATCTATCCAGGTATTTTGATGCACCGCACTCAATACCCCAAAAAAAACACCGATAATAATGGCAAATATCATGGCTGTGGTAGCCAATACCAGTGTGTTCGGTATCACTTCGAGTAGCAATGAGGCGACCTCTTTATGCGTTTGATAAGAACGCCGCAGGTAGGGCCATTTTAAAGCTACTACCCTGCTTTTTGACACCGGGAACAACTTTACGTAATGGTACTGCTGCTGCTCTTCTTTGGTATCGAGATGAAAGCCGATGGGCGAAAGATCGTTGATATAATAAAGAAACTGCACCGGCACCGGTTTATCCAGGCCAAACTCTTTGCGGATGGCCTGCAGGGATTGTACGTCCGCCCGTTGCCCCATCGTCATGCGTGCAGGATCCACAGGTAAAATATTGAACAGGAAAAATACTACTACCACAATGCCCAGCATTACTGCCATGCCATAAAATAATTTGCGGATGAGGTAGCTGATCATTTAATTATTGCTGAAAATATTTTTTTACCAGTACATCATAGTTCGGGATGGAATGATAATGCCACTTATTCAGCACTGTGCCATTTTTTAACAGCAATATACCGGGGTTGGCCCTCACCATTTCCTTTAATGGAACATCGTCAACATAAAATATTTCACATACCAGGTGGTGTTGCTTGCTATAAGCCTGCGAAAACTGGGCCGAACTTGAGGTCAGCAAAATAGTGCGCGTGTTATAGTTTTGGGATAAGTTTATAGCCAGCGCGTTTAAACGGCCGATAGCATCTTCATCGGCTTCACGGAGGTCATAGGCCGCAATGATGACGTTGTTGAACGGATTTGATAACAGCTCTTTGGTATAATCGGTACCCTGGGCATCATGAATGCTAAGGTCCTGAATTTTGGGGGTAAACCCTTTTTTTACAAAGCGGCTTTCCCCTGAACCCACGGTCTCCCAGTTATTGTCTTTCCAAATGCCGCTGCCCAGGTACTCGGTATTATTCATCACCTTTGTTTCTCCTGTCTTTTTATTTTTAAGGTGATAGGTGATCTCGTATTCATCAGGTTTGGCGCCCGACGGCACTTTCATTTCATCCGGGATATTTGCGCCAACTTTATAAGGCAGGAAATCGATCACTGGTAAAAAGTTATAGGTGTATAAACCCAGCCCTATCGATACGATTGTGGCGGCAATAAGCAGCTGGTCTGCTGTTTTTGCAACAAATAATGGTTTTATATTGTTGCGGTGTTTGAATAATACCACTACAAGCACCAGCAAAAACAAGTCCTTACTGAACGATTGCCATGGGGTTAAGGGAATAGCATCGCCAAAGCAGCCGCAGGTTTGGACCACCTTAAAAAACGCCGAATAAAACGTTAAAAAGGCAAAGAAAATAATGAGCAGCAACAGGCCCCAGGCCACCTTTACAGGCCGTACGCCTATCAGCAGGGCAAAGCCTAGAATGACCTCCAGAGCACATAACAAAATAGCTATATAAAGTGCCAGGCCGCTTAAAAAAGTAATGTGAAAAACTTCGAAGTACTCTTCCAGCTTGTACGAAAAGCCTAGCGGGTCGTTTATTTTAACGAGTCCCGAAAAAATAAAAAGCACGCCTACGAATATCCTGCATGCCCATAGCC
>Ga0206878_10286_pt1 | contig 19667 bp, 18 predicted proteins | sample Alteio_BWOrgCont_8_FD_152621 | JGI IMG/M metagenome (GOLD analysis project Ga0206878, IMG submission 152621) | Enriched cells from forest soil in Barre Woods Harvard Forest LTER site, Petersham, Massachusetts, United States -... | ecosystem: Environmental > Terrestrial > Soil > Temperate forest >... | reverse complement strand
GGCTTTATCGAACGAGATTTACCTGCATTGCAAATTAATCTGAATTCATCCACGTTTCGTCATCTTTGGGCGATTGTCACTCACTATCATGCTCAGATGCTTAATTATAGCGACATGGCCCGTTCGCTGGGAATTTCTGACATGACGGTTCGACGCTACATTCAAATTCTTTCAGAAACGTTTATGGTCCGGATTTTACAGCCCTGGCATGAAAATATCTCAAAACGTCAAATCAGGACGCCCAAAATTTATATAAGAGATTCCGGTCTTTATCATCAATCATTAGGCCTGGGCGAAACGGATTGGCTGGTACATCCTAAAAAAGGTACTTCGTTTGAAGGTTACGCTATTGAGGAATTGATTCGTCACTTTGGCGTTGATAACCAATATTATTTTTGGAGAACACAGGTTGGTGATGAGCTGGATTTGTTATTGATAAAAAACGGAAAAAAATATGGTTTCGAAATAAAATATGCCGATGCCCCCGGCATCACCAAATCCATGCGATCTGCGATAAGCACACTGAACCTGGAATGTCTGTATATCGTCACCTGTTCAAATAATTTTTATCAGAAAGAGGACAGTATTTTCAGTGTTGGCATTAAAAAAATCAGCGAGATTATTTTAGGAAATGGTGTATGTCAATGATAATCCTGACTGTCAGTCAGCTCAATCGCAATGTGCGCAGTTATCTCGAATATGAAATGGGAGAGGTGTGCGTTGCGGGTGAGATATCCAATTTAAGCAAACCTGCTTCGGGGCATTTTTATTTTACCTTGAAGGATGCCGCGGCTCAGGTACGATGTGTGTATTTTCGTAATCGCCATGCGGGTGCTGGGGCAGGTGTGCAAAATGGGCAGCAGGTTGTCGCGCGTGGGAAATTGAGTTTGTATGAGGCGCGGGGTGATTATCAGCTGATTGTTGAACAGCTTGATGACGCCGGCCAGGGTGATTTGTATCGGCAATTTGAATTGTTGAAAACGAAACTGGCGGCTCTGGGTTTGTTTGAGACAGCGCGTAAAAAACAGTTGCCTCGTATTCCAGATTGCATTGGCGTGATTACCTCGGCTACAGGTGCTGCCTTGCATGATATTTTGACGACATTGGGGCGTCGGTTTCCTTTGATCCCGGTTATTGTCTATCCCAGCGATGTGCAAGGCAAACAGGCTGCACCGCAATTGATTAAGGCCTTGCAGCGAGCCAATCACGATCAGCGTTGTGATGTACTTATTCTTGCGCGTGGGGGTGGGAGCATTGAAGATTTGTGGGCATTTAATGATGAGCATCTAGCTTATGCTATTGCCAATAGCAAGATCCCCATTGTCTCCGGTGTTGGGCATGAAACAGACTTTACCATTGCCGATTTTGTAGCGGATTTGCGTGCGGCAACACCCACGGCTGCGGCTGAGTCGGTGGTTCCTGATTGTCTTGATTTATTGGCTCGCTTGCATATTATACAAACGTCACTGATGTCGGCTATTTCGCGGTTTATCAAGCACAAGCAATTACTCTTGAACCACGAAGTTCAAAAAATAGCGTCACCTGGCCGATTGATTAATACCCATTGGCAAACGCTGGATTATTTAGAACGTCACCTGTATCGTGCGCAGGGGCAATTGCTGGCCCAAAAGCAGCATCGATTGCATATGGCGATTATTCGTTTGAACGCTCAACATCCCAGTGGAATACTGCAACAGACGCGGATGCATGTTCAGAGTTTAACGATAAATTTAATTCAGACAATGGATATGAAAATAACACAGTGCAAGCAGAATTTTATGCAACAGCTGGTAACATTGCATGCTGTAAGTCCTTTGGCTACACTGGAGAGAGGTTATGCTATTGCGACTTATCGCAAGACCGTGTTGGTAGACAGCCTGCAGGTTAACGTGGGTGATGTGGTTGATGTTCGACTGGCCCGGGGTGGGCTGGTGTGTGAAGTAATAGCGAAGGTGTGATGGCCTTGACGCTGGTGGGCAAAGGAGCGGGAGCGACGTGCCCACCGAGAGAATCAGGATTAGCCGTGAATTTCCGGAGATCATTAAGATGCTTGAAGAATTAACCACCAGCTTAAACTTGATGAGTAGCCAGACACAAATCAATCTTCCGATTTTAGGCGAGATTGTCTTGGTTCTATGGGGTATTTTTTTTCTTACCTCGATAGAAAAACGGATTTTATATCTGGGCATTATACCCAGACGGATTTATGGTTTGCCTGGCGTGCTTCTGGCGCCGCTTCTGCATGCCAATTTTAATCATTTATTTTTTAATACGATCCCCTTGGTTGTTTTAAGTAACTTTTTGCTAATTAATGGTTTAGATTACTTTTTGGTCGTGACATTGGCTATCACTGTGATGAGTGGTCTATTGATTTGGTGTTTTGCAAAGCCTGGCTTGTACATTGGTGCCAGTGCGGTTATTACCGGTTACTGGGGTTTGTTGGTCATGAATATTTACCAACAAGGCACGATCACGGCCATCATTCTTGGAATGGTCAGCATTTATTACTTCGCAGGTATATTATACGGCGTATTTCCCGGGGAAAAGGGTGTCTCCTGGCAGGGGCATTTGTTTGGATTGATTGCAGGATTAGCTACTGGATACTGGATTCATTAAAGGGGAGATCACCATGTTAAAACGAGATATTTCCAGAACCAATGTGTTAATTGCTGCAGCGGGGGGCATGATCGGATCCGGTTGGTTGTTTAGTCCTTTTATCAGCGCGCAAATTGCAGGTAGTAATGCACTGGTCAGTTGGGTGATTGGGGCCATTTTCATGCTGTTTATTGCATTACCCCTGTGTGAATTGGGTGCTATGTTTCCTATTTCGGGAGGCATGACCAATTATCCTAGTTTTACCCATGGCAGTGACGTTGGATTCCTGTTCGCCTGGACATCCTGGTTATCCTATGTGGTCATGACGCCGATTGAAATACAAGCCATTTTGCAGTATTCCGGCCATTTGTTCCCGGTTTTGGTTGCTAAAAACACCACCGCGTTTGAACTATCTGGCTTAGGGTATGTCGCTGCCATTTTGATCATGTTATTTGTTGTGTTATTAAACTCATTTGGCATTAAACTCCTGGCGCAATGCAATCGATATGCCAGTATCATCAAATTCATCATCCCGAGTATTGCTATTGTCTCGCTGATATCTGTTTCGCCGACATTAAATAATGTTCACCTTCATTTATCCGACAAAGCCGCGTGGGTACAAATATTTTCCGCATTATCCGTGGGTGGAATAGCGTTTGCTTTTACTGGCTTTCAGAATGGATTAATGCTGGCGGGAGAGGTGGTTAATCCACAGCGCAACATCCCAATAGCTATTCTGGGTGCTGTCTTGATAGGTTTTCTTCTCTATTTTATGTTGCAACTTAGTTTTTTGGTTGCAGTACCTGCCCAGTATTTGACGCATGGTTGGCAGCATTTATCATTTCCTGGCGATAGTGGCCCGTTAGTTGGGTTGCTGGCATTGGTTGGATTAACCTGGGTTGCCATTCTTCTGATGGGAGACGCCATGCTCTCACCGTTTGGTACGACGCTGGTTTATACCGCAGCAACATCACGTATTGTGTATGGTATGGCGTTGAATCACCATTTACCTGACGTGTTCACTAAACTCAATAAATATAAAATCCCCTATATTACGCTGTATGCAAATTTTCTGGTGGGCGCACTGTCGTTTTTACCTTTTCCTGGCTGGCAAAAGATGGTTGCTTTTTTGTCATCCTGCAGTATCTTGTCTTATGGAATAGGGCCCATCTGTTTATTGGCAATGCGAACACTGCAGCCTAACCGCCCGCGACCATTCAAGCTGTCATTCAGCCTGTTCTTTTCATATGTGGCATTTTATGTCTGTAACCTGATGTTGTATTGGTGTGGTTTTGATATTTTATGGAAACTGGATTTAGCCTTGCTGGTGGGTCTTGTGATTAATCTGGTGTATCAAAAACGCAGCTTTTTTTCATGCGGCAAGAGTTTTTATTGGTTTGCTGGGTATATGTTTGCCTTGTTGTTATTGTCTTATTTGGGTTCTTTTGGGGGGATTCAGTACTTAACTTTTCCAGTGGATGTGGCGATCATCCTGCCGCTGAGTGTTGTGGTATTGTATTTTTCACAACGGGTGATCGTGAATGATGCTTATCATGAAAAAGCGTTAGCCAGTGTATTGTTTGCGGAGACGGTAGAGACCTGATGCTTGATGTTATCAATCTGAACTTTGATTATACCGATAAACCTTTGTTACAGGACGTGCAATTTAGTCTGAAAGCAGGGCAGCTATTGCATTTGCGTGGTCATAACGGTGCTGGTAAAACAACCCTGCTAAAATTGTTAGCGGGTTTGCTGCATCCAACACAAGGCGAGGTGCGTTATCAAGGGAGCGCCATTTCGGATAACTTGACAGAATACCAGCAATCCATTTGTTATGTGGGGCACAAGGCCGGGGTCAGTCAAGTGTTAACTGTACGAGAAAATTGTCAATTTGATCTACAGCGTGGACCACACTGCATGCCATTTGATGAGTTAATCAATCGATTTTCGTTATCGGGTCTAGAAGATATTTCCTGTGGTCTGTTGTCTGTCGGTCAGCGGCGGCGTGTTGGTTTATTGCGAATTTTGATGTCCAATGCATGCATATGGTTATTGGATGAGCCACTGGTGGCGCTAGATCAGGATGCAGTGGCTATCTTGATGGACTGTTTTTGCGATCATCTTGATAAAGGCAGGCAGATCATATTGACCTCCCATCAGCCATTGCCATTGTCTGATCGGGATTGTCAGGAATATTGTTTATGATCATATTGCCAACATTTATACGCCAGCTTAATCGCGAGCTGCTCATGCATTCACGTCAGCTGCGGATGATAATCAATTCATCCCTATTTTTTTTAATGATCATGGTTTTTTTCCCGCTCACGATGCCACCCGATGCGTTATTATTGCGGACAATACTGCCAGGCCTTGTATGGATCGCAGTATTGCTTGCGATCCTGTTGTCGTCTGAACGATTGTTTCAGCAAGATTATGAAGATGGTGTCATTGAGCAATGGCTGGTATCGGGTTACCCCGTCAGTCTATTTATTGTAGCCAAAGTATTATTACATTGGTTATCAATCATAGTACCCATACTGTTGTTTTGTCCGTTTTTGGCACTGTTGTTTGCATTGAACGCTCATGAAACACTAATTTTAATCCTCAGTTTATTATCTGGAACGCCTGCGATGTTGTTTCTTTGTGCCTTGGCTGCGGCATTTGGTACGGGTCTGAGACAAAAGGGTGTTTTAATGGCGCTGGTTTTGTTGCCGTTGACCATTCCTGTCATGATATTTGGTAGTGGAGCGATTACCGCCGCCATGCAAGGGCTTCCAGCGATGGGCTATCTGGCTATTTTGTTGGCCATATCAGTGATTGCTGCAGGTTTCTTGCCCTTTGCGATAGCGGGGATAGCCCGGATTGGTTTTGTGGATTAAGCCATCGAGTACTTGCGAGCCGGGAGCAGCGCAGGTATAGTCTCTGCTCAATATCCAAATTTTATTAAGACATACTCATATGACGATTGAAATATATACCGACGGCGCATGCAAAGGCAATCCGGGACCTGGTGGCTGGGGCGCTATATTACGCTTTAACGATCAGGAAAAAGAGTTCAAAGGAGCAGAGCCTCATACCACTAATAACCGTATGGAGTTGATGGCTGCCATTCAAGGATTGATGGCATTATCACGGCCTTGCGAAGTGGCTTTATACACCGATTCACAATACTTGCGTCAAGGTATGATGGGCTGGTTGGCGCAGTGGAAAAAATCAGGTTGGCGCAACTCTAAAAAAGAGCCTGTTAAAAATATTGATCTCTGGCAACAACTCGATGAATTGGCACAACGTCATCAAATCAGCTGGCACTGGGTTAAAGGGCATTCTGGACATCCCGAAAATGAGCGTGCAGACGTTCTGGCCAACGAGGCGATTGAAATACTGTTAGGGATCGCTTAACGATGCGACAGATTGTACTGGATACAGAAACCACGGGTATTGGCTCTGAACAGGGGCACCGGGTGATTGAAATTGGTTGTGTAGAGTTAATTGATCGAAAACTCACTGGCAAACATTTCCATGTCTATTTAAATCCACAGCGCGATGTTGAGGAAGGTGCTTTTAGAGTTCATGGCATCAGCACGGAATTTTTGCAGGATAAGCCATTATTCAAAGATGTTTTACAGGAATTTATTGAATTCATCGATAAAGCCGAGTTGATTATTCATAACGCCCCGTTTGATGTGGGGTTCTTAAATGCAGAGTTTAAACGCGCCAAGTGGACTCAGCGTTTGGACGGTCATTGCACTGTTTTTGATACCCTGGCGTTCGCTCGTAAGAAACACCCTGGCCAACGTAATAGTCTGGATGCATTGTGCAAACGGTATGACGTGGATAACTCCAATCGTCAAAAGCATGGTGCGCTACTTGATGCTGAAATACTGGCGTTTGTATACCTTGCAATGACCGGTGGACAAAGTAAACTGTTTGTCGAAGATGATGCGCCCGGCGCCAGCTTAATAACCAGTTTAAATCAAATTATTGAACCGTTGACCAGTCATTCCCCGGTTAATCTAGCCAGTGATGAGGAGATGAGCAGGCACAATGATTTTATTCAATTTTTAGTGAAAAAATCGGGAGTAAATCGGTTTGCCTCACCGGAAAAACAATGAAATACCTTGATAAACACCGAAAAATCATCGATAATTCGGTTTATGAAACCATTTATCCCGCGATTACTGGAAAAAAACATAGTGCAAACGCTGCAGCGTGGCAAAAGTATTTTATTACTTGGCCCACGGCAGACGGGAAAAACCACGTTAATTGAACATCAAATCAAACCAGATATTCAGTATACATTTGCTCGTGTCGCAACGCGTCAACGATATGAACAAAATCCTGCATTATTGGAAAGTGAGCTTGAAGAAAAAATCAAACAATGTTCAAAACCGCCGCTCATATTTATTGATGAAGTGCAAAAAATTCCAAGTGTGATGGATATAGCGCAGCATCTGATTGACAGTCAAAAAGCACAATTTATATTATCAGGTTCTTCGGCTCGAAAGTTGAAAACAGGGACCCATATTAATTTACTCCCAGGGCGTGTCGTTTCTCTTCATATGACGCCCTTGCTTTATCAAGAGCTCGCGTCATTCAATCCAACATTGGAACAAATTTTGCTGTATGGCACCTTGCCGGGAATCATAACCGATACAGCAGATACACAATCGCAAGAAATCGATCTGTACTCATATGTAAGTACTTACCTCGAAGATGAAATTCGCGCAGAGGCTTTGGTTCGTAATATAGGCAGTTTTTCACGTTTCCTTCAGGTTGCTGCAGGTGAGGCAGGAAAACAGCTTAATTTTACACGTCTTTCACAAGATCTGGGTGTAGCAGATACAACCATCGCAAATTATTATCAAATTCTTGAGGATTGTATGCTGACCTTGAGGATTGATCCTGTTTCAGACAGTTATACAAAACGACGATTGGTTAAGTCCCCAAAATATTTATTTTTTGATTTAGGTGTTCGCAGGGTTTGCGCAAATGAAGGGACTGGATTACCAAAAAAAATTATGGCCGATTTGTTCGAACATTATGTTGGCAACGAACTGGTATTTCAAAGCCAATTACGATCACCACAAATCAAGGTTAGATATTGGCGCGACACCGCGGGACCAGAAATAGACTATGTACTTGATGTTGCGCACCGTTATATCCCCATCGAGGTTAAATGGAATGATAAGCCAGATATGAGTGACGCACGTCATCTTAAAAAATTTATGGAAGAATACCCACACACAGACATGGCTTATATTGTTTGTCAAACACCTGCTCGCTATAAACTGGGTGAGAATATTATGGTTTTGCCCTGGCAGGAGATTCATACTATTTTTGATAATTTGTCAGCGATTCCCGGCAATAAAAAAAACAGTGTAAAATAGGGGTTTGCAGGTGCATCGCAAAAACATTTCTCGTAGACTATGCCCCAGTGAGTAAGATTGACGGAACTATTGATTACTCAGAACAGCCCCCTCGCCCGCGCCGGGAAAACGAATAGAAAACTGGACTATTTCGCGGGAGAGGGTTGGGGAGAGGGAAATGGACAAGGCTAAGCTCCGGCAATATGCTCGTGACTTGCGTGTGTGCATTGAAAAACGACTGATTATTGAGCTCGATGGTGGGCAGCACCAATCCAATCAGGCCTATGATGCACATCGGACAACTGAGCTGAACAAGCGTGGATTTCAGGTCTTGCGATTTTGGAATAATGACGTGTTGTAGCAATCCGAAGCCGTTACCGAGATGATTTTTAAGGCCCTCTCCCCGGCCCTCTCCCGCGAAATAGCGTCATTTATTGTTCGAACTCCCGGCGCGGGCGAGGGGGCGTCCTGAGTTATCCATGGTTTCTGCATGATCAGAAGAACCATCATTCAACAACAATTGATCTTCCTTATTTAAATCTGGAAGCTTACTTAAGACGACTTTCCACATTCTGCGTGCGTCATAAGCTGCAGGAATAATAGCATCCGAGAGTTGCGCTGCACATTGCACAATATGATCGAACTTTGTTCTTATAGTGATATCACTGATAGGGAGAGTATAAAGGATTTCTTCTGATTCAATTAGAATGGAGCTTAATTCAACCTTTAGAGTATTTTTCTCATGTGCAGTCGCAGCATGAAAGTGATCCTTTATAGCATAGTTTGCACGATTTATTCGGCAGTTCAATTGCTTAAACACGTTGTCAATATCTTTCAGCGCATCACCGGTTAACTCACTAACCACAAAACGTTGGAATAGATTCAGTGTGTTAGTAAACTTATGAATCTGATCCCAAAGATCATAGTAAGTATCAAAGTCTATTCGACTGATGCCGACATGGCCGGTACTCACCAAGGCGTGGCTCATCTGAGTCTCGTTTGTAGTTACCTTAATATTCTGAGCACTTAAATAGCAACTTATGGTGTCGTTATCCGATGACAGTTGATCTTTAATTTTGTCTGGATCCTCTTCCTCACCAAGCGCTAAAGCAATAAAATGCGGTTTTTTCATTTTAGCCCATTCATTTACCATGATGTAAGCAGCAGTTTTGTTTTTTGTAGCGGTTGTGGTTTTAGTACATGAAAAATCAAGATCAAAAGGAAAAAGACTCGTGAATTCAATATTTGCAAAGCGGCTTGTAATATAAGTATTTAGTGGCACAAGGCGCTGGTTTTTTTTATCAATATACTCTACGCTCGCGGCAAAAGAGGCTTTGCCACCCCCACCAAAATTCATGAACAGAGACCCTATTTTTAATGTCACGTTCGTGCGGGATTCGTTTGTAGAAATATAAAAATCTCTATTTCCAAATAGTAAAGGAGCCGGAATATCATTCTGACCAAGTTTTCGATTACGGTCTTGATATAAGTTCTGAATATTGGGTAGTTCTTTAAGATCCATCAGACGAACTAACCTATCATCAGGTAAGATTTGCCCTGTTGTTTGAATATGTCGGTCTAAAATTTCAGTGGCGTTACGCATACCATCACTGTCCGCAATGAGTACTGAAAAGTTTTTATAAACGTCTCTTACACAGTTTGTATTTGCATTTAATTGACTTTCTATTTTTGCGAATACACTTGTATTAAAAAATCCAACTTGATCTGTTTCCATTTATTTAGCCCTTTTAAATAGTTTGAAGTTTGGACAAAGCCACATGCAAAAACACGCATGGACAGAAGGACATGAGTCTTTTTTCATGGTCTTTTGCCCAATGTCCGAACGGGTTCAGGTTGTACTGATTCAGTTGTTGGCCTAAATATTGAATTAGGAATGACCGATGACGATTCTGAATTCGTTTTTTGGCGTTTTGGTTCGCTTGTTTCTGATTCATCTATATTTCTTTTTCCGCAATACAGAACCAAGTTAGTCAGTACCAAATTAGTCAGTAATTGTTTATCACAGGTATGACTTTCAATTTGATTGTTAATTTTTACCGTAATTTCTTCTAGTTCTTTTGTTTGCGCTTGTTTACCATATTTCGCCTTAACCATTTGCTCATGAAAATCTATTTTAACGGCTTCGACTGCTTTCAGGATCGTTTTTTCGTGCCATGTTTTGACTGTTTCGTCTTTCCATTGTCCGACATCTGCCGCGCCCTCTAATGCTTGTTCTGGAGGCTCTATTTCTTGACAGATGAGCTGATAAAACTCCTCTGAACATTCTTCTTTCTCAGACAGAAAAGTGTTCGCCAAGATAAGCTGTAATTTATTGCTAATAGTTTCAGTGTCCAAAACAATGGTGCAAACATCAGGCAAAAATTCTGAACGTAGGTTTTCTTCTTGTGGGGGAGAAAGAGGATGTCGCTCGTTCAATCGTAGCAGTGAATTAGCTACCCCTTGATCTATGCTTTCGGTATGAGTACTTCGTCTATTGGTTGGTCCAAGTGTTGGTTCTTCTAATTGCCTGGTTGGTCTAAGTATTGGTGCTTCTAATTGCCTGGTTGGTCCAGGTAATGGTGCTTCTAATTGCCTGGTTGGTTCAGGTAAGGGTTCTTCTAATTGCCTGATTAGTCTAGGTATTGGTTCTCCTAATCGCCACTGGATTGCTGCATTTTGATTTACAATATTATTTCCGCCAATTAGCTGTGCAATTTGTGCATTACAATTTGTTATGGACAACGGAGTGTTATTGAGATCGATTGTTAGCATGATGTGCCATAAAACTTCTGATAATAGATGCTGAGGAATACGATGCACATTCAATGCATCGTTGTTTTGAATGATAAAAATTAGTTTGGAAATATCCTCGGGATTGATAGCAGCATCATGAGCCAACAATGGTTTAGAAAAGCGGTTGAATAATGAAAAAAACTCATTTTGCTCTCTCTCTCCGAGCCCTTGTAGTATAGGTTGAATTTGATTTAAAGAGTCTACACGCCCTGAAAGAGACAAAAAATAAACCATTTTCATCACGTTTTCGCAATAATGATGTGTCTCCATAAATTGAAAAATATCATCCCGAAGGTAGTTTTGGTTCCTCAAGTTTGGACAATTTAGAATGTTCTCCAGCGATGTCATCAAACCGAAGGCTCGTCTCATGTCATAGACATTAATTTGGGTACGAGCAAACTGTTGTATGGTAAAAAATTTGAACACTTTTTGGTTGTAACGTAGGTATGGTACTGAATTATAAGTAAAGTCAACCGTGTTATAAAAAATATCCAGGTAAGTTTTTGTGAGCAGTTTTGCTTTACTTAGTGTAAGAAGCTCTTTTTTGTTCTGACTTAATTTTCCCTTATTGCTCAAGACCGCAGTAACTTTCTCTTTAAACGAAGGATCAAGGCCAGAAAAAGTATCGGTTATTGCGTGGTATACTTTGTCATGATAGACATCAAATAGACTTTTGTTCACGCCTGAGAAGCTAGTAGCTCTCATCCTGAAAGTTTTATTAGAGGCCAGATGGTTTAAAAACTTTTTTAGCAAATCCATTGGCAAAATTGCTTTGTCTTGATTCAGAACCTGACAGAGTTGATCTCGGAGTGCTTGGGGAGGATTGATCGTCATTGTTGGAGAGTAGTTCGGTTTGTTGTCGGGTTCGCCTGGAGATACGACGCATATCTTGAGTTGTTCTTGTATCTTATTGTAATAAAGAAAAATAGTTTGATGAGCAATAGATTCAAGCAAAGCAGGAGGTGTCCTAAGCTGTATATCATAATAACTCTGTTGCGCGAAAATGTATTCAGAAATGGCTGCGATATGGCTAGGCTTAAGAGGTGTTTCATTGTGTATTGCATATTCAATTTCAGTTTTATTCGGTTCATTAAAGGACAAATCATGTTCATCTACAATTTGAGATAGCTCATCGACTGATTGGCATTTTATTATACCATTTTCTGGGAAGACAATCAGTGATTCGGAGAATTCATCTAGATGCATGTCTACTAAGTTGGGTCGCTTGGAGTAAGTTTTCACATCATAGGCAAATAATTTGTGCTCTAAAAAATACTGCGATAAATTAAAATAGGACTCTTCGTAACTGATTCCAGGATTAAACACTCTGCTCGTTGTAACAGTATAATGACAACAGTTTTGTCCCAGACAGCAGTCTGGCGTATGAGCATCAATAAGTTTTAATTGCAAATGATCGTTGGGAGAATTCAAAACGATTGTTTCAAATATGCTGTTAGAGTCAAATCTGTTGTTAGAGGATGAACTGCTGGATGATGAGGATTGGTTTGCATGGGTTTCATTGATCTTGATGAGTCTTGGTTGTGTCACATGCTGTGGTTTTTGAGTATGTTGCTTAAATTTTCTTGCTATTTTAGAAGAACAAGTGAGGTTTGTGATATTTAAATGAAAGTTGTTATTAGGATCAAAGTGATCATTTTGTGTAAATGTTGTGTTATTGCAGTTGTCAATTTTTGCGGAGAATTTTATTTCTGGATTCGGATCATCATATATTACACGAATGGCTTGTTCAGGATGAGTATGTTCACACAAAAAATCAATGCAGGCAGCCTGCCTTGTTGTCGTTCTTGATAACGCAGCGGCTATAGCACAGCAAAGGCGATCAAATGCTCCATCTGTGTTCGGTCGATTAATTTTTTGCCAGTACTTTGCCAGCTTCAATACCGCTCCAGTGGTATTATTGATATTCAAAAAGCTTATTGTTAATTTTGCAACACTGATTGGAGACTCATGATGAAAAATCCTGTCAAAATCTTCCGCTTGGATATCTTTCGGGTTTTTATTGGTATTCCAAGCACAGTATAGGCAAAACGCTTTAATAACGCTTATGGGATCGGTCTTGTTTAGTAATGTGTCCAGGTGGGCAAGCAGTTGTTTAGTGAGGTCTGTTTGATATAAGACAAGAAATAACAAAGCATGGGATAAAATTTTAGATTCTGGGTGCTCGACAATTTTTCGAACTTGCTCTTCAGTTAAGTGCTCATTCAGGTTCTGTTGTAATTTATGCTGAATGAGATGGATATGTACTGCGGTTTTTGGGTCGTTGTGTTCAAAAATACCTCTTATGGCAGTAAGGTTGCTTTCCAACGCGGATGTTTCATCCTCGGATCGCGCCGCATCCTTGTTTTCCATTCCTGCTAATAAATCAAGAACATACATTCTGGTTTCAGCTTCAGATGGGTTTAAATTTGAAAAATTTAATATCGGATAATCTTCACTTAATTGGTAAAGACTACCCAAAACCTGTTCTGTAGTTGTTTTGAAAAAATGATTAAATATTTCAGTATCATGTGCTTGTTCAATATGATACTCAGCCAATGCCATGCTCATGGCCCGAAAATTCATGTCTGAATTAAACAGTTCCCATCCACCATTAGAACAGAAAAAAGCATTGTTAGATAAAAAATTTCTCACCAAATCTTTCATAGTTATCCCCGCTTGTGCGCGCCAATAAAAATACGCACAAAGTTAATTTAATAAGCAATTGTATCAAAAAATCACGAAATAAACAACAATGGATTGCGAGTATGTTTTATTTTTTATTGATATGGTCTTTAATTGAGCTATAATAATGATGTATAGGAAATTATAGGACATTATCATGGATGAAAAAAATAAATTTAGTTTTTTACGAGGCTTTCTGATTATTTTGGGTTCAAGCCTGTTTATTCTCTGCGGAGCTGCGCATGCGAATCAATTTGTTTTTAGCCCAAAAACGTTGCAGTGGAAGGCAATCGATGATCACGGCAAGGTTGTGCGTACAGGCCGAGGCTCTGGCGGACAATCGTATTGCCCTGATATTCATAGGTCATGCAGAACTCCTGTGGGTACGTTCCATGTGATATCGAAGGGTGGGGCGAGTTGTCATTCAAGTTTATATCCTGTAGGACGGGGCGGTGCGCCGATGCCATATTGCATGTTTTTTAGCAAATACCATGCGGTTCATGGCTCATATGAGGTGCCTGACAGAAATGCCAGTCATGGATGTATTCGAATCATACCGAGTGAAGCGCAGTGGCTATCGAAAAATTTTATGCATGTAGGCACGACAATTGTAGTGAAGCCATATTAGGTTTGGAGTTTGGAGTTTGGACAAGCCACATGCAAAAACACGCATGTAGCTTGTCCAAATAATTGAGATCCCGATTTAATAGGGGGTTTGCGATGATGTATGGTTATTCATCGTCATCATCATCAATACTAAATGATGATCCACATCCACAGGTGGTTTTTGCATTTGGATTGTAAATTTTAAATTGTTCTTCCAGCCCTGATGTAAAATCAATTTCAGCACCTTGCAGGTATTGATAGCTCATGGAGTCAATCAATAATTTGACGGTCGATTGTCCATCAGAACAGCGTTGTTCTATAATGGTGTCATCTTCCTGAATTACTTTATCAAACGTAAAGCCATATTGAAATCCGGAACAACCACCGCCGGTTATGTATACGCGCAAGTTCAGTTCGGGATCCTCTTCTTCAGCAATCAGGGATGCAACTTTATTCGCTGCGTTGACGGAAAAAGTGACCTGGACTGATGTTTCAGGTGATGCATTAATTGCGGCCATGATGGTAACTCCGGTTTGTCGATTTTGACGGTTACAATTTCATTATACATGATTAGCGAATTATTTGCTCGATAGTTGCTCCACCCAAGCATTGACTCTTATCATAAAATACAATGTATTGTCCGGGTGTGACCGCGCGCTGTAAACTGGAAAACAACACGCAATGCTGATTGTTATTATCAAGTGGCGCGATAACACAGGCTTGATCGTCTTGACGATAACGCGTTTTAGCATGGCAAGTCATTGGAAATGCGTCTTCTGAGAAATCTTTCAGCCAATGAATTTGACCGCACATCAGTCCTTGCGAGTACAGCATGGGGTGATGATTGCCTTGGGCGACGATCAATGTATTCGTCGCGATGTCTTTATCCACTACATACCATGGATTTTCACTGCCTTCACGCGTACCACCGATGCCCAAGCCTTGGCGTTGACCCAGTGTGTAAAACATTAATCCATCGTGACGCCCCAGGGTTTCACCCTGTGCGCTGTTAATTGCACCAGGACGTGCGAGTATGAATTCATTCAGAAAGGCTTTAAATCGTTTTTCACCAATAAAGCAAATGCCCGTGGAGTCTTTTTTAGCATGCGTCGCCAGTCCCGCTTCTTCAGCGATTTGTCTAACGTTTGTTTTAAGCATTTCACCGACTGGAAACAATGTTTTGGCCAGTGCTGAGGGGTCTACTGCATGAAGAAAATAGCTTTGATCTTTATCGCGATCTTTAGCTTTATACAGTGAACCTACGCCATCAGTGACTTCCACTCGGGCGTAATGACCTGTTGCAATAAAATCGGCGCCAAGGGACAAGGCATGATTAAGAAACGCGTTGAATTTTATTTCTTTGTTACACAGCACATCTGGATTGGGGGTGCGTGCCTGCTCGTATTCGCTAAGAAAATGACTGAAAACGCGATCCCAATAGGCTTCTGAAAAATTAACACTATGCAAGGGAATGCCTATTTGATCACAAACTGCCTGCGCATCAGCCAAATCTGCTGCAGCAGCGCAATAACCGTTGCTATCATCCTGTTCCCAATTTTTCATGAACAGGCCTTCAACCTCATAACCCTGTTCATGCAATAGAAACGCTGCGACAGAGGAGTCTACTCCGCCAGACATACCAACGATGACTTTTGTTTTTTTCATCTTAAATTTTCGCTAGCTTCATTTTCCGAAGTCCTAGTCGCTGAAACAGTGCGTGGTCTTGTTCTGGGACAGGATTTGCCGCTGTTAAGAGTTTTTCTCCGTAAAAAATTGAATTGGCTCCGGCTAGAAAGCACAAAGCTTGGAGTTCATCTGACATTTGTTCTCTGCCCGCGGAAAGACGGATCATGGTCTTGGGCATGATGATGCGTGCCAGCGCAATGGTACGAACGAAATCGAAGCAGTCGATGTCTGCTTGATTGGCAAGGGGAGTGCCTGGAATTTTAATCAGTTTATTGATGGGCACTGATTCAGGAGGCTCGTCCAGATTGGCGAGGGCGACTAACATGCCAATACGGTCAGTATTCGTTTCACCTAACCCAAGGATCCCGCCACTGCACACTTTAACACCCGATTCGCGAACCTTGCTCAGGGTATCCAGTCTATCTTGAAACGTGCGTGTCGAGATGATTTGATCGTAAAATTCAGGGGATGTATCAATGTTGTGATTGTAAAAATCAAGACCTGCTTCTTTTAGCTGTGTGGCCTGATTTTCTTTCAGTAATCCCAGTGTGACGCAGGTTTCAAGCCCGAGTTTTTTAACTTCGCTGACCATTTCACATACGGTGTTTAAATCTTTTTCGCTAGGACCACGCCAGGCTGCACCCATGCAAAAACGTGTGCTTCCGGCTTCTTTGGCGCGAGTAGCGGCCTTTAGAACGTCCTCCAGCTCCATCAAGGGTTCTTTTTTTAGGCCTGTTTTATAATGGGCTGATTGTGGGCAATACGAGCAATCTTCAGGGCAGCGGCCTGTTTTAATGCTTAACAACGTGCTAATCTGCACCGTGTTTGGATCAAAGTGATGGCGATGGGTTGTTTGGGCTAGATACATCAGCTCATTAAACGGCAAGTTGAACAGGGTTTCAGTTTCTTGCAAGGACCATATTTTTTTCATCATTAGACACCAGTTTAAGTGAATCAGTTTTAAGTTTACAGGAATGTTAGAGTTTGGACAAAGCCACATGCAAAAACACGCATGTAGCTTGTCCAAATAATTGAGATCGCGATTTAATAGGAGGTTTGAGTATAACCATGCATCATCGCAAACCCTCTATACGCCAACCTTTCTCAATGCTTATGAACCACACGCACGGACAGAAGGACATGAGTCTTTTTTCATGTTCTTTTGTCCAATGTCCAAAGGAATAGCATGCTCGAATTATACCGGCAATACGGTGAACAGCGAAAGGTTACAGGAATCTATCGTGAATTACCAGAATCAAATGCTGCACGAAAACTGGACTTTTCAAGCAATGATTATTTAGCTCTTGGTCAACGAAAAGAACTGTTGCTTGCCGCCATTCAGGCGGGTGAACGGGATGGAGCCGGAGCTACTGGATCACGACTACTCTCGGGAAACAAGCCAATTTTTGAAACCTTGGAGTCACGCATTGCATTGGATAAAGGCATGCAATCGGCTCTTGTTTTTAGCTCGGGGTTTCAGGCTAATCTTACCGTGTTGTCCAGTTTATTGGATCCACGAGTCTTAAAGGCCAAACCGATAGTTTTTTTTGATCGATTAAATCATGCCAGTTTATATCAGGCTATTTTTTTAAGCGGGGCAGAGTTGGTTCGATACCGGCATTTGGATTGCGATCACCTGTCTGAATGTTTGGCTCAATTTAACGCGGACAAGCGTCCTAAATTTATTGTAACGGAAACCCTGTTTGGTATGGACGGGGATATCATATCCTTAAATAATATATTGGAGCTCGCACGAGCGCATCATGCTTTCCTGTATTTGGATGAGGCGCATGCTGTCGGGATGTTGGGGAAGCAGGGGTATGGCCTGTCAACGACCATTGATCATGACGTTCCATCGCTTGTGATGGGCACACTGAGCAAGGCGGTGGGTTGTTCTGGCGCTTATGTTGCCTGTGACACGATGGTGAAAGATTATCTAATCAACAAAGCAGAAGGCTTTATTTATTCCACAGCCAATTCACCCATGGTGATGGGTGCTGCGTTAAAAGCATGGGAGATGATTCCATCGTTCAATGAAGAGCGAGACGCGTTGTTTGCTTTAGCTGATGGGTTGAGAGCTCGATTGTCGACATTGGGTTTTAATACGGGCTCATCGGTTTCACATATTATTCCGCTGATAGTAGGGCGAACCTCATTAGCACAGCTCAACGCTAAACTCTTGACCGCGGGCATAGTTGCTTCACGGGTAAGACCACCGACTGTTCCACCTGGCGGTGAACGACTTCGTTTAGCGTTGAATGCGGGTCATACGGAGCAAGATATAGAGTACCTGATTCAAGTGCTTCAATCATGAACCATAAATGCTGTTTTGTGTTTTGCCATGGGTTTGGTTTTGATTCAACGTTCTGGAATCCGTTACGTCCTTATTTTTCCAGAATGAATACGGTTTATCTGGATTTGGGATATTTTGGTGAATCGTCTTCGCTCGCCAAGACGGAACTATATGATCAATCAACCGAATATATCGGTATTGGCCATTCGCTCGGATTGATGAAATTAATGTCATTGAATATTCCGTTTAAATGTTTGATTGGATTGCACGGTTTTGTTAATTTTTTGGGATTTAACACGCAGCTTCACCGACGTCGACAGCGCGAGTTAATGCATTTAACCGGGCAGTTCAGTAGCTCTCCGGAATTAACCTTGGGGCAATTTTATCAACGCACCGGGGTAGATTTTAATGTACCAAAAACGGGGCTTTTAAATCGAATGAAACTGTTGGATGATCTGACCTCCCTGGCTCATCCAGTGCCTGTTCCTGCGGATATCCCCATGCTTGTTTTGGGTTCAAACGACGATAAAATTATTCCACCGGAATTGATAGAAGATAATTTTGCTCACCATCCACACGTGACGATCGATATCCTTAATCAGGCTCAACATGGATTAGGTTATCTTCAACCGGATGTGGTTTATCAAAATATCATGCGTTTTCTGGAATTCTAATATGCAAATATTTATCACCGGCACAGATACCAACGTAGGAAAAACAGTGGTTTGCAGCTGGCTGTGTTTACAGGCCGGATATGATTATTTCAAACCTATACAATCTGGTGTTTGTGAGGGACGCGATAGTTCGTTGGTGTCGGAATATTCAAGTGCTCACGTATTTCCTGAAGCCTATTGTTACCAAGCACCCCTGTCGCCTCACTTGGCCGCGGCGGCTGAACACGAAACCATTGATATTCAGCGTATTCAATTGCCAGCATCTAACAAACTTATTATTGAAGGCGCAGGTGGGGTGCTGGTACCCATTAATTCCAATACCTTGATGGTTGATCTCATCAGGCAGTTTAACCGGCCAGTGATACTCGTGGCTTCCTCCCGCTTGGGCATGATAAACCATACTTTGCTCAGTTTAGAAGCGCTACGTTCACGTGATCTGTCCATACTGGGCGTGATTGTTACCGGTGATTTCAATGAAGCATCGTGCCGTTCGATAGAAGAGTATGGCAACACGTCGGTTCTGGCGCAACTTCCATTTTTGCCAGAGGTTAACAAAGCATCATTGAGCCGAGTGCCATTGGGGTTGAAGTTAGCCTCTATTGTTAATCGCTAGACTTCAGGGTAAAAAATATGTGCTATACTTACGCAAAGTTACTCTTTTAGCATTGCTACGTATAAAATAAGGACATTAATCATGACTCTATCACAATCTCAGTTCAATGACATGCTTGCGCAATTTAATGCTCAGCAAAATTTACCGACGAACCCGGTGTTTAATTCAAGCTTAAATGATGAGCAACTGAATCAATTAACACAATACATAACCACCTATCCCGATAAATTGGCGTCCTCACGCTTGTCGCTGTATGTAGATAAAGCCATGTTACAAAATACACATTATCAGTCTTTGCTTGAAGCACTGAAAAAGACGGCATTGCAGAAACTTGATTTGGCCTTTCCTGTTGATGAGTT
>Ga0206878_10285_pt1 | contig 19672 bp, 19 predicted proteins | sample Alteio_BWOrgCont_8_FD_152621 | JGI IMG/M metagenome (GOLD analysis project Ga0206878, IMG submission 152621) | Enriched cells from forest soil in Barre Woods Harvard Forest LTER site, Petersham, Massachusetts, United States -... | ecosystem: Environmental > Terrestrial > Soil > Temperate forest >... | reverse complement strand
GCCCTTGCCCGAGTAGTTTCTAAAAAAATCACAAAAATATTAAATTTTACTTGACATGATTTTTAACGATTTGTCCGTTATTAACAACAAATTCAAAGATCACCATTAAATGCGCGTATAACCTAATAATACAGTGAACAGGGATCCAATCGATTTAACGCATCAAGAGTGAGGAAAGATAATGGAGCAGAAAATTTAGGTATTGTTCGGCATATCGCACTTAATATTTTACGCCAAGATAAAAATTCCAAAATTAGTGTTAAATCACGGCGCTATAAGACCACACTTGAGCCCGAGTATGCAAACAAAATTCTTGATGGTTTGTTTTGACGCACACGTGCGGTAGCCCTGAGTCCAAAACCGATAATTGCGTTAGAACAAATATACCGTGCATAATATGGGAATGGATCCATTTCATTACAAAACACCGTCACGGAGCATAGATGGTTAACATTACGCTTGGAAATTATAATCAGGATTCTCCTTTTAAACAGGCTATCATTGATATTGCCACAGGTATGTGTGTTGTTGATGGTCAGGAAATTGAAACTAAGTTGCTAGCCAAAACCATGGATTTTAGCCATCCTTTGCTAACACAACCCATTCTTGAGTCGTCGGGCTGTTCATATGTTTATGAATACGATGATTTTGATGGTTTAGTGGATGCTGCAAAATTTATTTATGCGACTTTAATTCAAGCCAATAATCCGCTTGATTGTGAATTCAGGATTGCACCCTCAGTCAATTTTGTTCGGTTAAAAAATCAGTATAAAATCCCTCTTTCAATTGATTATAAAAAACAAGCCAGGGAACTGATTGGCATTGAGCAATTTAACTTGATGATTTCACGTTTTAACGGATTCAACTTTCAATATCTGGATAATATTGTTTTAGAGCAAAAAATTACACCGAAGAATCTTCCTCTCGATGTAGATGGGGATTTGCTCTATCAGACCGATCTGAAAATAGCTCAATTTTGCAAGCAAGCGGATGATATGCGCAAATTTGAGATACGTTATATTAATCGATTTATTGGGTTTGGCGTTTTTGCCAGAGAAGACATTGAAAAAGGTGAATTTTTAGCCCAATATTGTGGTTTGAAAACAGTGAATCGTGTAGGGAATTTCTATGTATTTGGACAAAAAAAAGATGCCTTAAACTCACGTATTGATGCCAAGCATTATGGAAATATAGCAAGATTCATCAATCATGCGCCAAAAAATCTTAACCCAATACATGATAAGCGATGTCGTAAAGCGCTTGTGTCGAATATCATTGGGAAAGAACATAATTTATATGGTAGCGAGGTCGTTATCTATACAGCACACCAGAACATTTCAAAAGGCGAGCAATTATTAATGGATTATGGTGAGTCATATTTTCGTACTGATGCGGATATGTTTTTCATAAAGCACAATGGAAACATCGTTGACTCGGATAACAAAAAGATAAACGAATCCAGCAGACAGAGACAACATTCTCTGCAATTAATGGCGCAGCATGGTGTTAAACAAGCTCAATGGCTATTGGTCAGGAAGCCCCTCATCGTATTGATGGTAACGGTATTGTTTGCTGCGCTCAATTGGGCTCGTCTGTGGTAACTGCTCGCAAAGACGGAGCCGATCAGTATACAATATCAAAAAACATCCTGAACGGATTCTCATTATGCGAATGGTCGTTATTTTTTTGATAGTCACGCTGGTTGGCTTGCAATGCAAGTTATGGGTGGGGGATGGCAGCGTTGAGCAATGGCTACTTTTGGAAAAAAAACTGGCAGCTCAAGAAGATGACAATAAAAAGTTGGCGGCACTTAATCATGCCATTGAAGCAGATATTGCTGAACTTAAATCAGGTGATCAAGCATTGGAAGAGCAAGCCAGGTTTGAGCTGGGAATGGTTAAAGAAGGTGAGACCTATTATCAATTTGCTGACTGACTTCGCTTAATTTGAGATCTCCAATCCTTATTGGAGTATTTTATGCATTCTAAAATTGAGATTAAATGTGCCTGATGACATTGTAACGAATGAACAACGTCGTCGTTTTCTCACGACGAGCGTTTGCACACTGGGGGGCATTGGCGCCTTGTGTGCGTTAACGCCCTTTGTTTCATCGTGGATGCCTAGTGCAAAAGCGCTCGCGGCAGGTGCGCCAGTGCAGGTTGACTTGAGTAAAATTGAACCGGGTCAGCAAGTGACAGTCGAGTGGCGGGGTAAACCGGTTTGGATTATTCGACGTACACCTGAAATGCTGGCACACCTTGATATGCATGTCGTACAATTGCGTGATCCGGACTCGCATGTTGATCAACAACCTGCATACGCACGGAACTCATTTCGCTCAATTAAACCTGAATTCCTCGTGTTAGTTGGTATATGCACCCATCTGGGTTGTTCTCCAAAATACAAGCCTTATGAAAAAGATTTGGGTCCTGAATGGCCGGGTGGTTTTTATTGTCCCTGTCATGGTTCAAGTTTTGATTTGTCCGGCAGGGTGTTTAAATCCATGCCAGCACCGATCAATATGCAAGTTCCACCCTATCGGTTTATGAGTGAGCATGTGATTTTGATTGGTGAGGATGAGCATGAATAAATTACTCACCTGGATAGATGCCCGTTTTCCTTTGGCAAGCACTTGGAAAGCTTGGTTTAGTGAGTATTATGTTCCTAAAAATTTAAATTTTTATTATTATTTCGGTTCACTGGCACTGTTGGTATTGTTTAATCAATTGATCAGTGGTCTATGGTTAACCATGTTTTATACGCCCACGGCTACTGAGGCGTTTAATTCCATTGAATACATCATGCGTGATGTGAATTACGGTTGGTTGTTGCGTTATCTGCATTCCACAGGTGCGTCGGCCTTTTTTATTGTGCTTTATGTGCATATTTTTCGTGGTTTACTCTACGGCTCATACCAAAGACCGCGTGAACTGGTTTGGTTGCTGGGGATGGCGCTGTTCATTTTGTTAATCGCGGAAGCCTTTTTCGGGTATTTGTTGCCTTGGGGGCAAATGTCGTATTGGGGTGCGCAAGTGATTACCTCGTTATGCAGTGTCATTCCTTATATAGGCGATACCCTGGTGATGTGGTTGCGAGGTGATTACACCGTGGGGAATGCAACTTTGCAACGATTTTTTGCCCTACACGTGATTGGGGTACCGTTGCTGGTGATGTTATTTGTTTTTTTACATCTGGTCGCTTTGCGTGCTGTGGGCTCAAATAACCCGCAGGGTATTGATATCAATAAACACCTCGATGAGAAGGGCAGGCCACTGGATGGTATTCCGTTTCATCCATATTACGTGTTGAAAGATTTTGTTGGGGTCATTGTGTTTTTATTGCTGTTTTTTGCCGTGGTGTTCTTTGTCCCGGACATGGGGGGGTATTTTCTGGAGCCGGCCAATTTTACGCCAGCTAACCCACTGTCTACACCGGATCACATTATGCCGGTTTGGTATATGGCGCCTTTTTATGCCATGTTGCGCGCAGTACCGGATAAATTATCCGGGGTGCTGCTCATGTCCGGTGCGTTGCTAATTTTATTGTTCATGCCCTGGATCGACAACAGTCCAGTACGTGCCATGCGTTACAAGGGTATTTATTCAAAAATTGCACTGACGGGTCTGGTGAGCAGTTTTTTAATTCTCGGCGTTTTAGGAACCATTGATGTTACGCCATTTAGACTCTACCTGGCTCGTGCCTGTATTGCTATCTATTTTGCATATTTTTTATTGATGCCATTTTATACCCGCCAAGAGTCACATGGCCAAGTTCCGGACAGGGTATCGTGAAGACGGGTTTACTGTCTATGGTTCTATTTTTCATAGTGCAGAGCACACATGCAGCAGGTGCTACCGATAAGGCAGCACTTCAACGAGGCGCGGGCTTTTTCATGAATTATTGTGCTGGCTGTCATTCTCTGCGGTATATGCGTCCGGATCAGATGACAGGCTATCAATATCCCATGGTCATTAGTATGCCTGAAGCCGATGCGCGCCAGTGGTTTGGCCGGATGCCGCCTGATTTATCTTTAACGGCACGTGAACGAGGTCCAGCATGGGTATATACTTATTTAACCAGCTTTTACGCAGATCAAACTCGACCATTTGGAGCAAATAATACATTGGTTCCTGATGTTGCGATGCCCAATGTTCTAGCACCCTTGAGCAGTCAAACCAGGCTCGATGGCGATCTGCACGATGTGGTGTTGTTTTTAGTTTATGTTGCAGAACCCGCGAGAATGATTCGGTATCGAACAGGCTTTGTTGTGATGGCCTTTTTAGCCGTTTTGGGGTTGTTGATTTATCGATTAAAATTATTGTATTGGCGAGATATTCGGTAAATTTATCACCGATTTCACTTCAAATTATTTTTTTCAGCACGATGCATTAAAATGTGGTAAAATACTGAACTACAGAGCGAGTTAATGAATGACGAGGAGTTGCTAATGGCTATTGTTGCAAAGCGTACAATTATGTCTTTATATTCGGATAATGATGACATATACAGTCATCAAGCTAGAATTGTGTTGGCTGAGAAAGGCGTTAATGTCGAAATCATGCCTGTCAAAAGTACTGAGATACCTGATGATTTGTTGGCAATTAATCCCTACGGGACTGTGCCGACGTTGATTGATCGTGATTTGGTTTTATACGAAGCTCGTATTATTATGGAATATCTGGATGAGCGCTTTCCTCATCCACCGTTGCTGCCTGTATATCCTGTGGCGCGTGCTGAAACACGTAAAATGATGCATCGTATAGAACAAGATTGGTATTGTTTATTACAACGTATTCAGCTCGATGAAGAGGCTCCTGCAGCACGTGAACTGTTACTTGAAAGCCTGATTGGCCTTGAACCCGTTTTTGCTGATAAATTGTATTTTCTTAGCGATGAATTTTCGTTGCTGGATTGTGCATTGGCTCCTCTATTATGGCGTCTTCCCTTTTTAGGCGTTGAGATTCCGGTAGAAGCCACAGCGTTGCACGCTTATATGCAGCGTGTATTTAAACGCGAGGCATTCCAAATGAGTTTAACCGATGCTGAGAGGCAGCTAAGGGCGGCGTAATCATGGTCATGACTTCAAATAAGCCTTATTTTATCCGAGCGCTTTACGATTGGATTGTGGATAATGATTTAACGCCTTATCTTTTGGTTAATGCCGAATCCCCTGACGTGGAGGTACCACAAGAACACGTCAGTGGTGGGCGGATTGTATTAAATATTTCGCCTAAAGCATGCCGTGGGTTGCATCTTGAAAATGACAGAATTGTGTTTACTGCTCGATTTTCTGGACAGGTCACGCAAATTTTTGTAAACCCAGCTGCTGTTTTGGCTATTTATGCGAAAGAAAATGGGCGAGGTATGGAATTTGGTGAAGAGTATGATGACTTGCCCACCAAACCACCCAGTCCATCTGGAACACACACAACAGCACGTAAAAGACCGGCATTAACGCTGGTGAAACCAGACAAGAAAAGTGATGATTGAGCCGTAGGGTAGGTTTTCACACAAGATGTCTTAAGGTAGTGCCATTGATGATTGAGACCATTGATTTGCCCACTGAGCGTGCCAGCGAAGGTATCGCGGCACGTCTTGCTGCCTGCCTAGTGTCTCCACTGGTCATTACCTTCACTGGCGAAATTGGTGCGGGAAAAACCACTTTGATTCGTGCCATGCTGCGTTGTTTGGGCGTGACGAGTGCGATTAAAAGTCCTACATTTTCACTCGTTGAAACTTATCAGATTAATCACTTGCAAATTCATCACTTTGACTTGTATCGTGTACATGATGAGTCTGAATTGGACTATATTGGTTTTCGTGATTATTTTTCAGATAATGCCGTATGTTGTATTGAATGGCCGGAACGAGCTGCCAGTTGTTTGGGAAATGCCGATGTCGGTTTTTCCTTGAGTTTGAAAGGTGTGGGGCGCGAAATGCAAGTCTGTGCATATAGCTCTGCGGGTGCTTCAATGCTGTCTTGTTTTCTTGGTGAATAATTAATGACGAGACTCTTTACGCTGTTCTGTCTGCTGATGCTGCTTGAGTCTACCGCCGTGGCGGTAAAACTGGAGTCGCTGGTTGTGCATGATAGTGGAGGAAAGGTCTCCATTACCTGTACGTTCAACGGCCCGTTCAAGCACAAAGCGTTTACGTTAAATCATCCTTCCCGTTTTGTACTTGATCTTGAGCAAACCAACACCACGCTTAAGTTGAAGAGCATTCTGACCCACCATGATTTGATTAAGAACTTGCGCAGTGCCTACCAAAATGATCACTCACTTCGGTTGGTTTTTGATGCAAGGGATGGCGTCATGCTCAGAAAAATTTCCGGGAAGCCTGGCAGCTCGCAGCAACGCATGTTACACATTGATTTGGTTCAAAACAATGCACCTCAGCGAACCGATTTAGTCAAGAGGACAATCGTTAAGTCAACGCCTGTTAAGACGATTGTCAAGGCTGCGCCGGTGCAAGGACTTCATGTTCCATCAAGATCTTTGCGTGATGTGGTGATCGTGCTGGATCCAGGTCACGGGGGCAAAGATCCTGGTGCTATTGGCCCACACCGGAGTGCAGAAAAGCATGTTGTGTTAGCTATTGCGTTAAAATTAAAGCAGCTGATCGACCGACAACCCGGAATGCGCGCCGTGTTAACGCGTAATGGGGATTACTATATAGGTTTGCGTGAGCGCATGGATATTGCCAGACGCCATAACGCAGATATATTTGTTGCGATTCACGCTGATGCGTTCAACAATCACAATTCTAGTGGTGCCTCTGTATTTGCGTTATCTCCACGGGGTGCGACCAGTGAAGCCGCGCGCTGGCTGGCAGAAAAAGAAAATCACTCTGAATTGGGTGGAGTTAATTTGTCAGGCCTGGATGATCAAAATGGCGTGATTAGAACCGTTTTGCTAGACTTGTCGCAGACCGCAACCATTGGTGCCAGTTTGCAAATGGGTAGCCGGGTATTACGGGGTTTGGACACCGTGACCACGTTGCATAATAGTCGTGTTGAGCAGGCTAGGTTTGTGGTGTTGAAATCACCCGATATTCCATCTATCTTGATTGAAACAGGATTTATCTCCAATCCTCGTGAAGAAAAAAACTTAAACAGTCCCGCCTATCAAGCGCGCTTGACCCAAGCCATATTTAAAGGTGTGAAAGGTTATTTTTGGGACTACCCACCGCATGGAACGCGTGTGGAATCCATGGCTGGCGGATACATGCATATAGTGAGTTCAGGCGAGCGATTGCAGGCAATTGCACACCGTTATCATGTTACGGTAGCCCAGCTTCGGTCAGCTAATCGGTTATCTGGTATGAGCCTAACGCCGGGGCAATCGCTGAATATTCCATCATCATGGGCGTAAATATTAATAGAATCCACCTGTTATCAGCTTCTGTGGCGAATCAAATTGCAGCCGGTGAAGTCATTGAGCGCCCGGCGTCTGTGGTCAAAGAGTTATTGGAAAATGCACTGGATGCAGGCGCCAGCGCGATTAGCATTGAAGTGGGCTTTGGTGGCTTGAATCAGGTAAAAATAAGCGATAATGGCGCGGGAATCTTTGCTGATGATTTGCCTTTGGCCATTGCGGCTCATGCAACCAGTAAAATTAGCAAATTGAATGATTTGTATGCGATAAATAGCATGGGATTTAGAGGCGAGGCTCTGGCGAGCATTGCATCCGTCTCACGCTTGTCGCTCTACTCTAGACCCGCCGATCAACCGCACGCGATGATGCTGCGGGTTGATGGTGAGACAGTGACCCTTGCACCGTGCGCGCGCAGTCAGGGCACAACCATTGATGTGCGCGATATTTTTTTTAATGCCCCAGTTCGTAAAAAATTTCTTAAAACCGAACGCAGTGAGTATCTGGCAATCGAATCTGTTGTCAAACGCTTTGCGCTATGCGCGCCTGAAGTGGCACTGACGTTGAATCATAATGACAAACAAACCTTGGCCTTGCCTGCCGCCCAGTGCGATCAAACCAGATTGTTGCGCATTCAAAAATTGTTAGGAAAAACGTTTATTGACCAGGCTATCTATCTGGATGTTGAGCGCGCCGGGATGCGCTTGCAGGGGTGGGTGAGTGGACAAACATATCAACGTAGCCAGAATGACAAGCAGTGGATATATATCAATCGCCGTATGGTAAAAGACAAGTTAATGAGCCATGCCCTGAAGCAATCTTATGAAGGGCGACTACATCCAGGCCGTCATCCAGCCTGCGTATTGTATTTGACCATTCCTCCGGATCAGGTTGATGTGAACGTGCATCCAACAAAACACGAAGTGCGTTTTCAGCAACCAAGGCTCGTGCATGATTTGATCACATCGCAAATTTTGCAGGCGTTGTCGGTTGAGGTTGAGTTTGAGCTTGAGACGGAGAACAACGCTTTTAATGAGGAGCCGACTCATTGGGAAGTTCGTGAAAAATTTACCAGTTATCCCCGCCTTTCCAGCGAATACCCATCTCCTCCCCACGAATACCCCAGTCTTCCGCGCGCAGAGCCCGCCTTAACCCAGTCATACTCCGCTCCCACACGTCCCTGGGTAATATTAAACGTTCATTTCGCCATCATCCACATGCATGATGAACCTTGGCTGCTAAATATCCAATTGTTACAGCAGCATCGACTAACAGCCATCTTAACCCAACAGGAGTTTCCACTGGCCTCGCGTCCGCTGTTAGTTCCGGTGAGTTATACCATCGATAAATCAAACTATACTTTGATTGAGTGGATGATGCCGATGCTGGGACAGGCGGGGATTCAATGCGATTTTGTCAGCGAATCCAGGCTTATGGTGCGTACCATTCCACAATTGCTATCTTCGTTGGATATACAACAATTCTTGCAGGCATTAATTAGGAGTGGGGTGAATACGTTAGATGAATTACTCACGATCCTGGTGTCTTGCCAGACACTGGATGCTCGCCAGCTGAATAACGATGAAAAAATAGAGTTGGCGGCGTATATGCAAGCGACCCCCGATGCGTTGATCAAATCTGGTTTACAGATGGATGTTGCGACTTGTCGAGGTTTATTGCATGGTTAATCAATGTGATTCATGGTGGGCACGCTCCGCTTTGCCCACCCTACAAATCCCGAGTAGGGCGGGCAAAGGAGTGATAGCGACGTGCCCACCATGACAGTTGAGAATGGCGTTAATCGGGTTATTTGTTTAATGGGACCAACGGCATCTGGCAAAACGGCTCTTGCCTGTGAATTGGTTGCGCATCTTCCATGTGAAATCATCAGCGTCGATTCAGCGATGATCTATCGCGGGATGGATATTGGTACAGCCAAGCCCGATGCGCAGACCTTGGCTCGAGCGCCTCATCATTTGATAAATATTATTGATCCCACGGCCAGTTATTCTGCTGCGCAATTTTGTCAGGATGCCAGTCAGCTGTGTGAATCGATTATTCGTCAGGGAAAAATCCCGTTGTTGGTGGGGGGTACCATGATGTATTTTCATGCTTTGCAACAGGGGATGTCTGCGTTGCCTGAAGCGGATAAGCAGGTTCGCGAGCAGATTTTACAACAGGCTCAAATCCAGGGCTGGGATTTTATGCACAATCGGCTGGCTGACATTGATCCGATTTCGGCTGCCAGAATTCATCCCCACGATACACAACGCATCCAGCGTGCATTAGAGGTGCATGCATTAACCGGCCAATCATTATCGGCCTGTCTTCATGAAGCAATAACACCTCCTGCCTTTCAATTTTTGAATATCATACTGCTTCCATCTGACCGCGCCTGGTTGCATGCACGCATCGGTCAGCGTTTTGAACAGATGTTGACAGAAGGATTGATTGCTGAGGTGGAGGGCTTATTGAAGCAATGGAACCTGACACCAGAACATCCCGCGTTGCGGTGCGTGGGGTATCGGCAGGTGTATGAGTATTTACAGGGAGCCTATGATTACGATACTCTGCGCGCAAAAGGAAGCGCTGCGACACGGCAATTAGCCAAACGCCAATTAACCTGGCTAAGGCATTGGCCAGAAGGGCATTGTTTTGAGGCTGAAAACTTGGATATTATGAGGGTGTTAAAACAAATCACCCTACAATCAATTGGATACTTTTAATAAGAGAAAATCATGTCTGAAATAAATAAACAGCAAGCTTGTACTGAAAAAACACAGATGGTGCATCGTCATGATTTACCGTTAAGTTGCCCTACGGATGCAATGGAGCTGTGGAATGCGCATCCCAAGGTGTATTTGCCGATTGAAAAAACCGGTGCTGAGGTCTGTCCATATTGTGGGACGCATTTTGTTTTGCAAGATGACTAAATCCATTTGCATAGTACGTTTATCAGCCCTTGGCGATGTCTTGATGCTTGTGCCATTGGTGAGAACCTTGCAGACCAGTTTGCCCGATGCCAAAGTGACGTGGGTGATTTCCCGTCCTGCTTATGATTTGGTGGAAGGGATGGACGGTGTTGAATTTGTTGTGATCGACAAGCCTAATGGTCTGATGGACTATTGGCGATTTAAACAGCTCATGCGTGGACGGCATTTTGATGTATTGCTCGCGACGCAAGCCAGTTTTCGCGCCAATTTGTTGTATGCATGCATTCGTGCCGTGCGAAAAATTGGTTATGATCCTGTTCGTGCTAAAGACGGCCATGGATGGTTTATTCATGAAACAATAGCGCCGGGGAATGATCATACCTTAGATGGTTTTTTGCGATTTGCTGATGCACTGGGGATTACGGGTGAAAAACAAATCCGCTGGGATCTGCCGATTCAAGAGACAGATTATGCTTGGGCGCGCTCGCATCTTCCCGCGGTTTCAGGTCCTGTTTGTCTGGTCAATCCCGCGGCCAGCAAACCTGAGCGTAGTTGGTCTGCTGAACGGTATATTGATGTCATCAAGTACATGCAAACACGCTGGCAGGCTTGCGTTATTTTGGTTGGTGGGCCTGGTGCTTATGACAGGGCATTGGGTGATGATATTCTGGAGCACGTGTCTGTAGTTGATTTGATCGGTAAAACAAAACCCAAACAATTGTTGGCATTAATCAGTCTGGCTGACTTGCTGCTTTGCCCTGATACAGGTCCCTCTCACATGGGTGCTGCGGTGGCAACACCGGTAGTGGCATTGCATGCTGTGACCAGCGCTGAGGTGTCAGGCCCTTACACATATAGGCATTTCAGTGTTGATTGCTATTCTGAAGCGGTTCGGACTATCTTGAAGAAAACCCCCTCAACAAACGTGTGGGGAACGCATGCTCATGGAGAAGAGACCATGAATCTTGTGACAGTTGATGCCGTCATTACGAAGCTTGATATGGTGTATGAGATGTAACTACTCGCTCCGTAGCAAGGAACGGCCATATTTGGCGCATCTTGAACGAAAACGATTTCGAAAAATGCTCACATACCTATGTATGCTGCGCTTTTTCGAAATCGTTTTCGTTCAACCTGCACTCAAATCTGACCGTTCTCCGAGCGTCAATATCACCCTACGAGCAGTTACTATGAGATTATTAAATAAACGAGATTATCATGTTTCATGGTGGGCAAAGAAGCGGGAGCGACGTGCCCACCATGATAATAGTGTGTTTACTCGCCAGTATCAGCGCCACCACCATCGGGTTCAGGAGTAGCCGATGGGAGTGAATCCGAAGCAGGAACTTGGGGTATTTCCTGTTTTAAACTTTCGATCAGGAGCAACGAATTGGTTAACAACAAGCGCTCTTCCTGTTGACGATTTAAATACAATTGATAATTTATTTCAGACAATAGAATGGCCATTTCTTTTTGTACGGTTGCCGGTGATGCCGTATTGATCTGAGTTATCCACTGGGGTTTTCCTGCTGCTTCAGCCGCTGGATCGTACATCCTTCGGGTTGCCATCGACATTTCAGACAGTGCCTGACTCATTCCATTGGTTTGGGTGCCAGAATTTGATTGAGCCTGCGGTAGTCGTTTCGATAGTATGTAGTATAGGTTACTGACGGGGACCGATGCTTTTGCAGCATATATGCGCATACCCGTTAAATAAGTATCCAGTGTTGCCATGGCGGCTTCTATGGTTGCGCGAGTATTTGTTGGTGTGTTAATCACAAGAAGCAAATTGTTATAGTTTACTTGACTGGGCGATGGGAGTGGCATAACAGAACCTGTTGCATACCGAATGAAATTGGTTGCTTGTTCTACCTGGCTCTTGGCCAGCATACCAGGATTATCCGCTTGCCCCGGGCTCATGCTCGGAGATTTGTTTTTAGGTGGCGCTGTATTGCTGGGTGTTGTTGTATACATCAGTGGAGCAACCAAGGCATTGCTGTTCAGTTCATGTATTACCGGATTTTGAGTGCCAGGGAGAAGAAAGGGTGTTGGGGGTAAAGAGCCAATCACGTTATTGAGTATTTTATTACCATAAAGATAGGTGCAGTCTCCAATGGTCTGGCTGTTGTTGTTTAGCCAAGTTGTTCCTGTGGGATCCATGCAGTATGTACTGTTCGGTGTGCTCAACAAATTTAAAATAAACTGACTGACTGGATCTGACTGGAATGTGGGTTGATCTATCAGTGGTGTCACAGATACCGCCGTAGACGTAGACGTAGCTCCCGCTGGACTGTTATATGATGAAAACGTAGTGTTTGCCAACGTGTTAAGGGCCACATAAGTAGCATTGTTCGCAGGAACAAAATTCATGCGAGGAGGGTTTTCCGGGGACGAATCGACAGGAATGGCCCCAATCATGGTGATCAACGTCACGGCTGCCATGCTGTCAAGAATTGTCGGTGGACTCAGTAGCAATGTACTGATTGGTGAGGTGGCGGCGGCTGTCTTGAGATCAAAACCCAAGTCGCCTCCAAGATTATACAAATACGTTACCAAGGTTTCAGCGGCTGATCCAGCATCAGTTGCTGGGGTTGCCGTAGTTGCGGTGGCCGTGTATGTTGTGTCATCCGTGTATCCAATTTGTGCAACAGGCAATGCCACCATTAAAAATAGCATGGGTAATACTTGGCTATGCATTGTTTTATTCATTCTTCCCCCTCCAGTGCTTGTGATACCAGTTTAAGTCGTGATTCAGAAAACGCGCGAGTTAGCAAACGCAGTCGTTCAAATACAATATTGCGTTTGAGAAAAAAGCCTGCAGCATCATGGCTACTCATGCTTTTTTCTTCGGCATGAATCAATATTTTTGATGCGCTGCCAGGATGTACCACGTCAATGGCTTGCAACAAACGTAGCCCACGCCCTGATTTAATGTTGCCAACTAATCGAATGAATTTATCTTCATGATTCAAACGGCTCATGTCAATTTGCTGAATATCATCCAGCTCTTTGCTGAGTTGGAGAATGGCTTCTTCGAGATCAGGGTTCCCATCGAGCGTCCAGGCTTCAACGCTCTCCATGAATGTTACGACACGATAAATCATCGGATCTGCGTATTCACTCCAATATTTTGCTGATGCTTCTAGGCTAAGATCGGGCATTTTATACTCTTTCTTTACGGTTAGTACACTTGATGCATTGCATCTTGACTGTCTATTATCATATAGTATGAAATACATAAGTCCATTTAAATAAGAATAAATTATGCAAAAGCCATCACAATCAAGAGTCAAACGTTTGTTTACATCTGTGTTTAACGTCAAATCATGGATTGATTTGGAACGTATTCGATCAGGCAAGCGTTATATTGTTGAACAGTGTTCAACGTATTTTGTTCCTAGGAAAATAAAAAAAATTGAATCGTTTGACTCAGCGAAAGCCAGGCTAAACTTATCCGATCAGGACGTCCTTGTTCGTCAACATGGATTATTAAGGCTGAGTCTGATTATGATTGGCGCTGCGATTATAGTATTTGCATACTTAATGTACAATCTGTTTTATGCTTATTATGCGGCAGCTCTTGTTAGTTTGGTGGTGATGATGATTGCCCTGGTCTTGGCATTTCGATATCATTTTTGGTATTTTCAGATTAAACACAAACAATTGGGCTGCTCAGTGCGTGAGTGGTTCAGGCAAGGAATCCTGGGGGGAGCTAAAGATGAATAAATGTCTGGTTGCGTTATGGCTCCTATTCTTCCCTTTGTTGGCAATGGCTGACTCCACATCATTGAGTTTGACCCCCCCGCCATCCGATTATTCAGTGATGTTTCTTGGAAACCTATTTGGCATTGTAGATGGTGTTTTGCATGGCACCGGCAGCCAAATTATGGGTGCTATCTTTACTGTCTTTAATGCAGCAGTACTTGCGCTGGGTGGGATTGTTATCATGTATACGCTGATTGTGGGCACCATGAACACCGCACATGAAGGCGAAATGCTGGGGCATAAATGGTCATCCATCTGGATCCCGATACGGTCAACTGCAGGTTTGGCGTTATTGATTCCCAAGGCATCAGGTTATTGTTTGATGCAAATTTTTGTCATGTGGGTCATCGTGCAGGGCGTTGGTGCCGCCGATAAAGTCTGGGCTGCCGCGCTCGCTTATCTAAACCAGGGTGGCGTTATTATTCAAGCTTCAGGCAATCCATCGTACGCGCTGAGTAAGACGGGTGCCTCGCCCATAAACGAGATAGCCCAGGGTGCCTCGTCCATCCTCGCCAGTGAGGTTTGCATGTTGGGTTTGCAAAAACTGCTCGAACTAAAGCGCAGCGCCTATTTGGCGTCTACAAGCGTCCCGGGGTCTCCCTGTGCATCATCAACTGCATCCTCTGGAACGCCTCCAAATGCGACTATGGCTGGATTTTGTGGCGCGGTTGTTCCCGATTTACTGTCTACGGTAGACGCTCCCGGGTACCAGAGCAGCAATCCCTTGGCCAGCGGGGCTTACTCGATGCCTGTGCCTTATTTCGGAACTAACCAAAGCAGCCCCTATGCTATTTTACAAGGAATTTGCGGGACAATATCCTGGAACGTTCTCGCCCCTCCTGCTGTGCCTAACGGCACAAGTAACACCACAAACAATGTAAACTATCAGGCGACCGCATCTCAGACGTCCTCAACTGAAATGATGAGTTTGAGTCGGGCCACTGCAGTTCAGCAAATGTATGTTGATTATCAAGCGGTTGCTCAAGCCATGATCAGTAACGACCCTAGATTTCAGAGCTTTTCCGACGTCACCACAAGCGGTACCGCCCCGACCTTGGCCTGTCCTCCACAAGCGACCAATGTGTTTGGTGTTCCTTATTCGGTAAGCACTGCCACGCCCTGTGCAGCCAATTCGACGGATTGTACTCTCTGGCAGGGAGGTTATAACTGCCCCGATAGTACGGCAGGTTCTACCACAGTAGGTGTCCCAATACTTAACGGTACGGAATTGCAAAACGGGATTGCAGATTATACCGGTGTCATGATGCCCACGCTTAATTTGATGGCTCAGATTAGCGAAGGCGTTAATATAAACAAATCGCGAGCTTTTATTGCGAATGCCAATGCGCAGGGGTGGTTGTCTGCAGGCAGTTATTTCTTTGATTTGGTTACTCTTAATGGCTCGGCTTCACCGTCATCAAATTCGGTTGATACGAATTCGGGACTTGGAAGCTCCTCTCCTCCCAATAGGTCTTCGTTGAAGTCCACTTTTGCTGATACTCCATGTGCCGGCACGTATGCCAATTTATGTGCTTGGATAACAGGATCTGCTACGCCTAGTCCTGATGCCCTCAAAAAAGGAGCTCTTTACATAGAGAGAATTCATACCTTGCTGGGTGATCCCCCAGGTAATAGCGCTACAGCTTATGCAGCCGGCGCAGCCGTTACAGGAAATGCTGCATCAACGACATATGGATATGTAAAAAATGCACTGACCCTTCAGTTACCCGGACAGCCTCCAATGGCGGCCCCTAAGATTGATATCTCGCTCTTTCCAACGGTGGAGAATACCACTACCAATTTCAATTTTCCAAGCCCTGCATGCGGTCGTGTACCACTTCTCGGATGTCTTGGTAAAGCAATGATGACCATAATATATGACTCGATGGCTGCTTTTTCACAAATTTTCACAAATGTCCTGGCTGTATGGGTCAATCAGATGATTTTACTGGTCATTGCCGCACCGATAGGAGCGCTGGAGTATACATTTACAACCGGAGTACAATATTTAACCCAGCATCCGGGTGACAATCCTATTGTTGTCCTGGCAGAAATGGGCGTTTATTACATCAATGCTCCTGCGAATGTGCTCGTGTCCATGTTCCTACAGATCTTGGCTTCGGCTTTTATTCCACCTTTTGGTCCACTTATATTTGGAGTTCTAATCATCGCTTTAGGGTTGGCTGCGCCGTTAATTGCTTCATGGATGGGAGTGATGCTCTCTGTAGGCTTTGTGACAGCGTTTTATGTTCCCTTCCTGCCGTACATGATTTTTACGTTTGGTGTTATTGGATGGTTGACAGCCGTTATTGAGGCGATGGCCGCGGCACCTATTGTCGCACTGGCAATAACGCACCCTGAGGGAGAAGGGATACTCGGCAGCAAGGGTGAGCATGGACTCATGATCCTGATGAATGTTTTTTTGAGACCCTCAATGATGATTATCGGTTATATTTCAGCAATAGCACTGTGCTATGTTAGCGTATGGATAATCAACACAGGGTTTTCGCATGTGCTTTCATTTATTCAGAATGGAAGCGTCTATACTGGCTGGGCCGGGCTGTACGTGACGTTTTTCTCGGTAGTAATCTATACGTCGATGTATGTGACAGTGGCTCAGAAGGCATTTAACCTGATTTATATGTTACCCGATCATGTTCTGAAGTGGATTGGTGGACAACCTGAGAATGTTGGTCAAGAAGCCGCTAGTTGGGCTCAAGAGACGCAAAAACAGGTAGAGAAAGGGGGTGAAGCATCAGATAAAGGTCAATCAGGTGCTGTTGAAAAAGTGGTTGGAGCAGCTGAAGCAGTAGGTACCAAGGGTAAGGGTGGTAAGACTGATTTGAGTGTGAGTTAGGTATCCGGTAGGGTGGGCACGTCGCTCACCCGCTCCTTTGTCCACCCTACGCCCCTACGCCCCAAATATTACTGTTGATATGCCTTGGTTCCCGCAATAATGAGTTTATACACTCGCTCGCTAATAATCCCTTCTTCAAATTTCACTTTAGCATCAAACGTCATGAGTTGGCCATTTTGGCGAACCAGTTTTCGGGTGGCGTTGGTGATGTCGTTTGGATCAGATTCCAGTAGAATATCCCGAATGGCTTCATCAAATACCAGGTACTCACGTAAGGCCACTCGTTTTCCATCGACAGTTGGAACCAGTTTTTGCCAAATACATAGACGAATGGTTTCTAAAATATCAATGGTACGGCCCAAGCGCTCTTCACCCGAAAATGAGGTGACTAATCGGCGTATGGTTTCAGCAACACCAGACGTATGTAGGGTTGTATAGACCGGATGGCCGGTAAGTGCGGCCTCGAGTGTGGCACTAATGGTTTCCGGATCCCGGCACTCTCCTACCATGATTAAACGTGGTTTACGCCGCAAGGCATTACGGACCCCGTCGGCAAATGTAGGCAGGTGACGAGGAATTTCTGATTGGCTAACCACGGATGAGGTGGCTTCAATTTCATCATAAACAAATTCAATGGGCGATTCATAGGTTAATACTTTGCGGTTTGAGTCTACGTTTTCGATGAGATTGCGCAAGATTGAGGCCAGCAGTGTTGATTTGCCCGAGCCTGTTGAGCCCGTAATAAAAACAACACCTTCCTGGGGTGCTATGGCTTGAAGAATAACCTCAGGCAGTCCCATGCTTTCAAGTTTTGGGGGTGTGGCCGGGATGGTTCGCAAGGTGATTTGTATTCCGTCATGTCCTTCAACTAGACAAGCAGTCGCGTTAATACGATATCGAAATCGTACACCGCGATTTGGCCGAAACTCATAATGCGTGTCAATATCTTTGCCAGACAGCAGCTGCGCGGTTCCATTAGGACCATAGATACTGTTGAGCAAATCACCCAGCTCAGTGTTGGATAACGAGCGATTCGTGATTCGCATTAATACGCCATAGACTTCAATAAAAATGGGCGAGCCAGTTTGAATGGTTATGTCGGATGCATCCATTTTTTGAGCGTGTTCCAGCATTTTGTCCATGAATGGGGGTGTAAAGCGTGTGGGTTCGTCGGGCATTAGATTGGAAGTCATGTTTGATCCCTGTGTAGGTTGAGCCTTGGCCCAACATGGGTGGTTGTGTGGGGTCATTGTGTTGGGCCAAGGCCCAACAACCTACGCACTGGAAATTAATTCGTTGTAATCAGCGGCTGCCACGTTTTGTTGGTAATGGTGATTTTAGCCGTTGCTACCTGTTTTTCCATGTTTTTGAATTGTTGTAGCGCATCGTCATCTTTGGCAACAGCGGCACGCCATTCTTCACTGTTTATATTCAGTGCAGGGAGAGCAGTGATGCGTAAAACACGATCATCAATGTGAATCTCGTCACCGTCACCTGTAACGCCCAACTCGGTATTTGATACGTAGGGAGGTGAAACCATGTTCATGGCCAGTAATTTGCGATATAAAATCATGCCGATAAAATCTTCTTTGATTCGGGCGATGCTTTCTTCAAGGATAGTATTGGCTTGATCAACACCGTTTTCCCAGCCTTTTCCAACGTAGGTTTTCCAGGTTTCGCGTTCTTCTTTGGTTTTGGGTAACAGGGATATGTGAGGATACTCGGGTTGTTTATAATCCATCCACAAGTATTGCCTCCAATCCGGTGCGGTGGTAATAAAGTGCGCCTGTTTAGACACTTTGTATGTGCGATCAGAGACGCGAATGGTTTGTGTGTCTGCAAGGTTTAATGTATTGCGCCCTTCAAGCAACACGGGTGGCAATACATTGTGCTCGAGAACCAGGGCTCTAAAATCATAAATAGCATCAAGATTGCGAGTTTGTTTGACCAATTGATCGTCAATGTATTTCGCACGCCAGGCGAGCCCTGATTGCGCGCCTAAACTCAAGGCAGTTTCCCTCAGAGCCATTTCACGAATTTTCCCTGTTGTGGCTATGCCTCTTGTGGTCGTTTTTTTTGTGTTAGCCATCGCCTGCAAACCAGCCAGTGACTCTGTATTTCCAATTTGTTGATTTGTCTTGGAGGCACAAGCGGAAATAAGCAGTGTCACCAGCAGGATTGATGTATTACGAGTAAGTATTGGCATAACGTAACTCAACAACCTCACTGTTAGGGTAAACATGTATGTCGGCCTTTTTTCCAGCCTGATAATCAATGTTTCGCAAAATTTCGGCCAGACTTTGATCTTTCATATCAAGACTAATCAAGATCGGAACAGCAGGAACCAGCCCCAGTATACGCAACCGAAAATGCGCGGCTTTGGCAACTCGGTCAGTGACTTCTGCAATGGGCCCTGACCAGTCAACTGAAGCGCGTGCCTGTAAATTATATGCGTTTGGAATCGTCATTGTATTATCTTTATTGGGCGGCGTGATTACTTTTTCAATACGCGCCATGTCAATCATTGAGTCACTGACCGAATTTGCAGCTTCAGCCAATTTTATGCTGGCGTCATCGCTGGGGTTGTTTGCGGGTGGCTTTTTATAGATAGTGCCCGAGGCGCATCCTGTAATCAGGATAATGGCCAGCCACATCACGCTAAGCTTATTGTTCATCTTCGGATGCTTAAAGGGTATGAGTGTAGATAGATTGAAACAGGAGCCAGCCAAGTTGTCAAGCGTGCT